>Ga0308161_1000102_pt1 | contig 249103 bp, 208 predicted proteins | sample PhyFR2_FD_201034 | JGI IMG/M metagenome (GOLD analysis project Ga0308161, IMG submission 201034) | Phyllosphere microbial communities from UC Gill Tract Community Farm, Albany, California, United States - DLSLF.R2 | ecosystem: Host-associated > Plants > Phyllosphere > Unclassified | place...
CATAATTTGATCCTGAGCTTGAATTGGAAATGGCGATTATTTGATTATTTGATGTTGATGTATTATTATTTGTAGAAGTGGCGGGGTTTGTGATACTAATTCCGCTCCCGCCGCTGCAATTAGTACACTTAATACTCACATCGGGATGATCAGAACCACCTGAGGCGTGGGAGGTATGGCATGTACAATCTGATATGCTAGCAACGCAATCACATTTTATTTCCATATCTACATACGTAGCATATGTTTGATTTTTAGAAGTTAAATTTGAAAAATTGAATTTTCTTGTATTATTTGTTTGTGTTCCATCACTACTTATTTCAATCGTAGTCAATTTTGTATCAATGATATTTCCGTTAATATTTATAGATACAGAATACAAATTATTGTCACGTTCATTATTGCTTTTATAGGCAGGAATCATATATATATATTACATGGTCGGATATTGATTCTTAAAGCCATAATATGATCAGTAACGAACAAAAATTCAAATGTTTTTAATTTTTCTAAATTGGATTCTTTTAGCTTACTTACTGGATTATCTTTTAATAACGCTACAAGTGAAGGATTGTTACCTTCAATTTTACCTATTAATTCTGATAAATCTGCTTTAACAAGATTTACACCTTCATTGTTTTGTGCAGTATCTTCTCCGGTCAGGACTTTGTTTTCTTCACAAGCAATAAATGTGAAGTTTATCAATAAAAAAACAACGTTAAAATAGAAAACCTAAATTTTGAATTGTGAATTTTCATGCTCATATGTAATATTAAGTCGCGAATTTAAAGAAAAAAATCTTACAAATTTAAACATTTCGGTTATAGTTTGTCCAAAATTTTCAAATGGAGTAGATCTGAGAAATGAATATTGTGATTTTATAAGATATTAATCAAAATCATTTTTTAAAAATGCTTCGAAATTCTCCCCTTAGGGCTATTAAAATGAGCTTTGAAAGTAAGTGTTAATAGCGAGAAGCATTCAATTATCTAACCAGATTATGAAGGATTTTTATGAAGTTGCTTTGCTAATAATGTGGCTTAAATTTGATTTTACTATTTGTTTTATTATTAGCTAAAATAAATAAATTACCTATTTTTGAAATTAACTAATTAAAATTTCAAAGCTAAAAATGAAAAACTTTTTTTTAATATCGATAATTATTTCTTAGTTCATTTAAATCTTTTGAGACAGATTCATATTTGAATTTCGATTATGAAGTAAAATATTTAATTAATAAAAGGGAATGTTCTGTTTTATATGCAAATCAAATCCAAAAGATCTTTTTATAATTTACGATAAATAGTATTTGTTTGATCTTTTACGAAATGATAATTTATTTAAAATAAGTTTCACTAAAAATGAAATTGATTATAATTTTATCTAAATATCATCCATCATCAAAAAAATCTACGTTATCCTTTCCCAAGTGATGGATAAAATGCCATTTTGAAACAAGATTTAACCCAGTATCACAACAGTGGGTTTGATGCGTAAATAATAGTTGGATATGAACCTGGGACCATGTTTCGGTTTGACAGAATTAAAAACGGTAGAATTTAATACGCAAAAATTGGAGTTTGCAGAAAATTACGGGTACTATTATCCTTCGATTGAAAAACCAGCATATCTTAAACATTTCAGGCACCAAGGCCAATTGATTTTTATAGTAAAAAGTGAAAGCCTTGTAACAGATGCAGTTACTGGTACTGCTTAAGAACCGGGCTATGGACTTGCTTTTCAGCAAACCGGGATCCCTATCCAATTTCAGAAGTAATCTTATATACTATACTTATCAGTTAATTTTGTATCTTCAACTACACTCCATAATAAACTTACACCGCAGTAACAAGGTTTAAATTTTTAACATTTTTTTAAAATTTTGCATGTCAACAATTATTGTTTTTCTTTCAATTTTACAAAAAAATCTTACTTTGCATTCGTCAGGGTGCCTTGAAATAATTAATATTCAAATTGTTAAAATATTTTTAATTTTTAAACTTTAAATTATGAAAGAATTAAAAAAATTAGCTAAAGACTATTCAAAATACACTTAGCAGAAGTGAAATAAAAATTATTATGGCCGGGAGTGGGGATGGGAGCTGTATAAACCCACAATTTCCTTGTACTTCTGATGAGGACTGCAAAAAAAAAAATCTGTGAAAGAGCAGTAGCATATTGCGCTAACACAAATGGAGTGAGAAATTGTCAATTGTGCTGCTATTAAATATAATATAGTATAAAAACTAACTTGTATAGGCGTGTATATTCCCTAATTATTTAACAAGAACACAGCGAAAAAATAGTTTTATAAATGTTTTATTCAAATCACAATAATTATTCTAATCACAAGTAGATTACCGATGAAAAAGCAAACGTATATTATTATCCTATTTTTTTTTATTAACCTAATTCAATCGCAAAAGAGTAGTCAAGATTATTTTACTTTACGGGGCGTTTTACAAAATAATTACAAAGGATATTTATATGTTTCTTATGATGATAAAAAAGATAGTTGTTTTGTAGAAAACAATAAATTTTCTTTCAAAGGTCATATACAAGGAAAGATGACAAATGTATTTTTCTGGTTGAGAGATAAATCTTGCATAATGAAGAAAGAATTCTTTCTCGAGAATACAAACGTTAAAATCAACTTAGCTTTTTATGAAGAAATCCAAGACAAAGATACGACAGTTTTTTTTCTTGCAACTTCAATTGTGGGTTCAAAAACGGCTCTAATACAGGACGATTATGAAAGATTTGCAGCTAGTAATTTATATGCTAAAGATCGGGAGCAAAATTTATACAGCAAGTTAAACACAATGGCAGTTAAAAACCCAAAAAATTATTATGTGGGTACTTTAATTGAGGAAATGTGTTGGGATAGCACTATGGATAAAAATCAATTAAAAAAAATATATAGTAAATTAGATAAAAAAAATCAACGAGAAAGCACTATTTATATTATAGAAAAAAAACTGTATCCTGTAAACGATATGAATGTAAATGATATGGTTTATGATTTTGAATTGCCAGATGGAAATAATACTCTATTTAATACAATATCGTTAAAAGGGAAGTGGTATCTTATAGATTTTTGGGCAACATATTGTGGTATCTGTATCGCTGCATTTCCTAAATTAGAAAAGATTCATGATTTATACAAAGACAGGAATTTTGAAATTTTAGCAGTTTCCGTTGATAAAAATTTGCTGCAATGGCAAAATTTCTTGAAAACACATGATCTAAAATGGAAAAATTTGATTGAAAAAAGGGGTATTGACGATAGCGAAGCTGTAAAAAAATATATATCTTTTACCCCATCAAATTTTTTAATTAGCCCCGAAGGTAAAATAGTTGCAAGAAATATTAGCCCCGAAGATTTAGAAAAATTCCTCAAAAAAAATTTGAAATAATCCTAAGCAATGACAGAGAATTACAATTACCTTTTCCAATATTTGGAAAAGGAAGGCATCTTTATTGATAAAAATGAATTTTTGTTTCAAATGCAATCACATCCCGATTATCCATTGTTGTTGTCTGTGGCGGATACTTTGATTTTTTTTGCAGTACTAAATGGCATAATTCGAGTTTCTTTTTCAGATTTGGAGAACTTGCCTAATCGATTTGTAACATTACTAAAAGAGGGTAATGATAAACCTGAATTTTGTTTTATTGAAAAAAAAGAGGAGTATTATTTTTGTTACAAAAATAATAAGTCTAATAAAATTAGTCAATCTTTATTAGAGCAACAATGGAATGGAATAGTACTTTTAGTTGAAACATCTGAAACAGAAAATATACTAAAGGCAAATAAATCTTCATTTGTTTTGTCTATGTTATGTTTGGGGTTGTTGTTAGCGGTTGTTTTTGTTTTCCAACAAAATTGGCAAACTAGTTTGTTTTCTGCATTTGCTGTTTTTATGTATGTTGTTTTCAATAGCAGCTCTCAAAGATTTATATGGAACAAAGACAAAATGCTCAATAAATTTTAAAGACTGTACTACACTAATTATGTGAAGTTTAGTTTTGTTAAACTTTTAACGAAGAAAAATTTATCTGCGCCTCCGAACTTTTTAGTAATCATTAGAACTTACGCTTTTAAGTATTTGTTTAACAGTGTTGTAGTTTGTTTCTTGAAACTAGATGCAACGATTCTGCACCCAATATCTAGTTTATCCATTTGAATATTTTATTATGCCAAATATCATAGCGCCTCCAATTCATTATTATGTTTTTGAAATTCTTCAAGAACTTTTACCCTTGGAGAATTTCTTCCCATGACATGATCCATTATTTTCTGAGAGGTTATTGGTTTTCCGCTATAGAGGATCTCTGTTTTGATGTCATGGATTTTCGTGGTAAGTGAGTCCAAGAAAAAATTCAAGGATTTTGCATCTTCTTTTGTACCTATTGCTCTCTGTTCTTTTGTTCCAGCGTTCAATGTCCCACTGGCGTCTGGTAGATGCTTCTTTTGGGATGCCATCTACGGTACTCCTAAAATAAACGGTTCTAATGTTACTTGCATGGCGGGGTGCTTTCAAAAGAAAAATAATCCAAAGCTGTTCTCTAGCATAATTCAACTTATTAGATTAGTAAATGTAGAATTATAACCTTATTTAAACAAGATGTAAACGTGCTTAACCCCTTTGTCTACAGGGTGTAAGATCAAATTTTGTGGCGCAGCTTAACAGTACCAAAGTGCGCCACGAATGTGCCACTAAAATTACCAGTGCTTTTGAAAATATTGAAAATACGTATAAAAGAAAAAACCCTGCAAATCGTTTGATTTGCAGGGTTTCCGTGAATTTTAGCCTTTTTTGTAAACTTTGAAAAGTCTCTTTTTAAGCTTCCAGCGGAGAAAGAGGGATTCGAACCCCCGGACCTGTTACAGTCAACAGTTTTCAAGACTGCCGCATTCGACCGCTCTGCCATTTCTCCAGTATGTCGCTATCATTTTGTGATTGCGAGTGCAAATATAAGACGCTTTTTCGGTTCTCAAAACTTTTTTAGCGACTTTTTTAAAATAATTTTCAAGTATCTAATTATCAGTATTTCCGAAAAATAAAAAGTTTAAAAAATTACTCTAAATCATCTAAAATGGGTGTGGGTTTTTTATTTTCATCCACCGCAACAAACGAAAAAGTTCCTGAAACCACCGTTTCGCGCAGCTCAGAATACATTTGCTCCATAAAAATATCAACATGAATTTTACAGCTCGTTCGCCCAACGCTGTCTACTTTTGCCACTAATTCGATTAAAGTTCCCGCCGGAATCGCTTTTTTAAAATCAATCTGGCCGGTCGAAATCGTTACGACTTTCTTTCTGCTAAAACGGGTAGCGCAGATAAACGCCACTTCATCCATTAAATGGAGCGCAGTTCCGCCAAATAAAGTGTCGTAATGGTTAGTTGTACTGGGGAAAACAGCCTTAAAAATGCGCGTTTCAGATTTTTGGATTCTTTCTTCTACTGTTCCCATATTAATAGTTTACGTATTCTGTAATTTCAAGTCCGTAACCAATCATCCCAACGCGTTTGGTTTGTTCGGTATTAGAAACCAGTCTTATTTTAGAAATATCAATATCATGCAGAATTTGAGCACCAATTCCGTAATCTTTACTGTCAATAATTACTTTCGGAGCTTTTAAAGTTCCGCTGGACTGCAGGCTTTTAAGCTCTGAAATTCGGTTTAATAGATTTACTGCCGTCATATCCTGATTGATGAAAATAACAGCGCCTTTTCCATTCTCGTTAATTACCTTAAACATGTCATCCAGCTGCTGTTCTGCATTGTTGGTCAATGTGCCTAGCAGGTCATTGTTTACCTGAGAAGAGTGGATACGTGTTAAAATAGGTTCTCCGGAATTCCAGGTTCCCTTTGTTAAAGCAATATGGATTTGTTTGTTGGTCGTTTGTTCGTAAGCTCTTAATCTGAAAGTCCCAAAACGGGTTTCAATATCAAAATCTTCTTTTTTAACGATAAGACTGTCGTGCTGCATTCTGTAGGCAACCAAATCTTCAATAGAAACTAATTTTAAATTGAATTTTTTAGCCACCTCTATCAATTGAGGTAAACGTGACATGGTCCCGTCTTCGTTTAAAATTTCGCAGATAACTCCGGCCGGTTTAAATCCGGCTAGTCGGGCAAAATCAATTGCTGCTTCTGTGTGTCCGGTTCTTCTTAAAACACCGCCTTGTTTGGCGATAAGCGGAAAAATATGTCCGGGACGTGCTAAATCATGTGGTTTGGTATTCGGGTCAACCAAAGCTTCAACTGTTTTAGAACGATCTGCAGCAGAGATTCCGGTGGTAACGCCATGGCCTTTTAAGTCAATAGAAACGGTAAAAGCAGTTTCCATATGGTCTGTATTATTGCTAACCATAGCACGCAAATCCAGTTCCTTGCAACGGCTTTCAGTAAGTGGTGTACAGATTAAGCCGCGTCCGTGAGTGGCCATGAAGTTGATCATTTCCGGTGTTACTTTTTCGGCAGCAGCCAAAAAATCGCCTTCATTTTCGCGATCTTCATCATCGACTACAATGATTACTTTACCCTGACGAATGTCTTCTATGGCTTCTTCAATGGTATTCAGTTGTATATTAGTTGTTGACATAATTATTATTGCTTTTGAGCTGGTGAAAACCGCTCGGAAATTTTCTGAAATAGTTGTGATATCGGAGTTGTAATCGCATCAAAATTAATTAATCCGTTGTCGTTTGTGGCGCGGTAGGTCAAAAGAACGGCCAGTGGCGTCAGAATAAATGACGACATCCATGATCCCAAAAACGGAGTGATACCGCCTTCCTGAGATAATCTTTTTCCGAATGTATTGATGAAGTGGAAAGTAATAAAGATTAAAACAGCGAATACGATTGGTAACCCAAGTCCGCCTTTTCTGATAATAGCGCCCAGAGGAGCTCCGATAAAAAACATTAGAAAGCAGGCAAACGCAATTACGAATTTTTCGTATAAGGCACTCAGGTGCTTGTTGATATCACGTTGTTTATCCTTTAAGTCCTTTTGTGTCGTTTCTATCGAATAAATATTACTTGTAAGATTGCTTCCTGCCATTTTCAAAATATCAACTTTGTCTTTGTTCGTGTACATCGACATTAGATTATTGGGCAGTTGTTTTTTCTTAAAATCTCTTTTTATTGATGGAGGCGCTTTTCTGATCCCAACACGCTGGTTGATGTTTTCAGAAAACGAAACAATCTCATTGTCCAGATTTTTATTTAAGGAATCCAGTGTATATCGCAATTCATTAACGTTAAGCATGGCGTTTGTACCGGCAATACTTTCTTTGCTGTCGTCGACTTTATTTAATTTGGCTAAGTCAATATTGATGATTTGTTTTTTAAACCTTCCTTTAACGAAAGGCAATTTTGCACGATCCTCATATTTTTTAGGAGTAACATCCTGGTAATAATAACCGTCATTTAAAACCAATTGCAGAATGCTTGATTTTTCACTGCTGATCAATTCACCGGTTTTCGATTTGATAACCGTTTTGTTTTCGCCCATATTATTAGGCTTTTCGTGAATCGTCACTCCGGTCAGGTGATTTCCGTTTTCTCCGGTCTTCTTGTTCACCTTAATATTATAAAAGCCAACATCGTTAAACTGTCCTTCAGCTATTGCCATTGCCGGCTTCGCCTGTGCGATATTTTTTCTAAAGTTAACAAACTTATATTCTGCATACGGAATAACGTTATTGGCAAACCAAAACGCTACAACACTTAAAACACAGATAAATACAATTAAAACCCGCATGGCTCTCTGTAAAGAAATTCCGGAAGATTTCATGGCAGCAAATTCATAATTTTCGGCAAGATTTCCGAAAGTCATTATCGAAGCCAACAAAACCGAAAGCGGCAAAACCAGCGGAATAATACGCGGCATTGAGAAAAGCAGGAATTTAACGACTAGTAATAAATCTAAGTCTTTACCGGCGAGTTCTGAAATAAACAGCCAGACTGTCTGTAATATGAATATAAAAAAAAGGATTACAAATACCGTAGTAAATGTAATCAGAAAAGTTTTTAGTAAGTATTTGTCTAAAATTTTCAACCTTGTAATTAATCTAATTTATTAATGTAGTATTTCGGGTATTTACTCGCTACAAAGGTAAATTGATTTTTTGATAATGGCTGATTGGTTTTAAAAGAATTAACGGTTAAAGTTGTTTTTGTTCCGTTTTTTCCTGTTTCAATCAAATTATAGATGTGTTTGGTCTGAACGTCAATACCTAACAAAATTTCTTTTCTCTGATCTTTGGTATTGGTCGGAGCTAATTTTATGTATTGAATTTTTCTTCCTTTAACATTTTGAACAATATCCATGTTGTACTTGTAGCCGGAATTGAAAAACGTAAGCATTTTTGACGGCGTAATGGCAGCATCATCTTTTTCATTTACTTTAGATATAGTAACTTCTTCGTCTTCAGGTACAATGGTATAGGTTTTCTGTCCGTCAAAAATTTTAGTAACACCCATAAAATTCAGTACATACTGATTCCCTTTCATGGTAACATTTCCTTTACTGTCCTGATTGATATTCTCTTTAGCATTGTTTAAGGAATATTTAAAGTCAATAACAATATTGTCGTAGCTTTTTATTTTTGAAGTCACCTGGTTCAATAAATCTTTTGCTTTTTTATCCTGAGCCTGAATAGAAGTGAAGCTCAAAAGGAATAAAACGCCTATTTGCAAAAACTTTTTAGTCCTGTTTGTGATAGAATTGTTGTTGATTTCTTGAAAATTTGCTTTCATGATAAGATTAATTTTGTTCATTATTAAAAAATTGATCAAGAGCACTTAAATCCGGGATGTTAACACTTCTGGCCTTACTGCCTTCGAACGGACCAACAATACCTGCTGCTTCCAGCTGATCGATAAGACGACCGGCTCTGTTGTATCCTAATTTTAATTTTCGCTGCAATAAAGAAGCAGAACCTTGCTGGGCATTGACTATAATCTCTGCGGCTTCTCTAAATAAAGTATCTCTTTCAGAAATATCTATATCAAGATTAATGCCACTTTCTTCCCCAACAAATTCAGGAAGCAAATAAGCATTGGCATACGCTTTTTGTCCGCCAATAAAATCAGTAATTTTTTCAACTTCCGGAGTATCAATAAAAGCACACTGAACACGTACCACATCGTTTCCGTTTGTATACAATAAATCTCCACGTCCAATTAACTGGTCGGCACCCTGTGTGTCCAAAATAGTTCGGGAATCAATTTTAGAAGTTACCCTAAAAGCAATCCTGGCCGGGAAGTTGGCCTTGATTAACCCTGTAATAACGTTTACGGATGGTCTTTGTGTCGCAATAATCAGGTGAATACCAATCGCACGGGCCAGCTGTGCCAGACGCGCAATAGGAACTTCAACTTCTTTTCCTGCCGTCATAATCAAATCGGCAAACTCATCGACTACCAGAACGATATAGGGTAAGAAACGATGACCTGCTTCGGGATTTAATTTTCTCGCTTTAAATTTATCGTTGTACTCTTTAATATTACGAACCATCGCATCTTTTAATAAAGAGTAACGATTGTCCATTTCCACACAAAGTGAATTTAAAGTATTGACAACTTTCGCATTATCGGTTATGATCGCATCTTCTGTATCCGGCAGTTTGGCCAAATAATGTCTTTCAATTTTATTGAAAAGAGTAAGTTCTACTTTTTTCGGATCGACCAAAACAAATTTTACCTCGGCAGGATGTTTTTTGTATAAAAGCGAAGTTAAAACTGCATTTAATCCAACCGATTTTCCCTGTCCGGTTGCACCCGCCATCAATAAGTGAGGCATTTTGGCAAGATCGACAACGAAAGTCTCGTTAGAAATGGTTTTTCCTAATGCAATTGGCAATTCCATTTCAGCTTCCTGGAACTTAGCGGCTCCGATAACGCTTTTCATGGAAACCATAGTTGGGTTTTTATTCGGAACCTCAATACCGATAGTACCTTTTCCGGGAATTGGCGCAATAATACGAATTCCTAATGCAGATAATGACAACGCAATATCGTCTTCTAAACTTTTAATTTTAGAAATTCTGATACCGGCTTCAGGAACAATTTCGTATAAGGTTACAGAAGGTCCAACGGTTGCTTTAATCTGTGCAATTTCGATTTTGTAGTTACGAAGTGTGTCTACAATTCTGTTTTTATTTTCTTCTAATTCTTCCTGATTGATTGTAATTCCGCCAGTTGAATATTCTTTTAATAGATCAATGGTTGGGAATTTATAATTCGATAAATCCAAAGTCGGGTCAAATAACCCGAAATCGGCCACAAGGCGCGAAGCCAGGTTTTCTTCTATAATATCTTCTTCTTCTGCCTTTTCAATTACAAAAGCCTCATCCGGTGAAACTAAAGGCAGTTCCTGTTTTGGGGCAATTGGTTTTAAAACCGGATTCAGTTCAATTTCAGAAGAGTGGGATATCGTTGGTTTTAAAGCTTCTTTGTTGATTTCAAATTGAGAATCGGCTGTTTTGATGTGGATTTCATCAATTTCGGGATCGCTTTCCGGTTCTTCAACGGCGAATTCTTCTAAATTATAAGCACTTTCTGGTTGAGCGGCAGCTGGTTTAAATGTGTCAAACTCAGATTTCAGTTGTTTTTTCGTAGAATCAAAATAGGATTGAATTTTTTCCGGAGAAACTTTAATTTTAAAAATCAGATACACTATTAAACCAAAAAGAAGGGTTAATAACGTTCCTGTTTTTCCAATGTAATCCTGCAGAAATAAATTTAATTCGTAACCAATTGTTCCTCCAAGTTCGGGAGCAGAAGTGGCAAAAAAACCAAATAAAACGGATACAATTATAATAGCAAAAATGTCCCAAAACCAGGTGTTTTTAAGTTTTTGGGTAGAAAGTTCCAACGCCAGAAACATTCCTGTTAAGAAAATGAGACGTACAAAAACGAAAGAGGCAATTCCGAAACCTTTGTAGATAATGATGTCGGCTAAATAAGCGCCGAATTTTCCGAGCCAGTTTTCTGCAACCTCTGTACGATCGCCAAGCTGATCTACGACACTCTGATCGTTTTGCCATTGTCCGTTAACATAAAAAGAAATAAATGCCACCAAAAGGGCAATAGAAAAAAGAACCAAAAGACAACCAACAACAAATTTTTGTTGTTTTGACATCTTAAAAGATCTTTTGTTTCCTTCCTGTTTTTCGTTTTTTTTATCTGCAGTTTCTTTTTTATTTTTTGCCATTCTTGCGTTTTCCTTTGCCTAAATAAATTTTGGAATATAAATAATCAAGCCTATTGCTATTGCAGTCATTGCGGCAAAAAATACCGCTCCGGCAGCAATATCTTTAATAAATCCGATTCGTTTGCTGTAATCAGGATGAATAAAATCGGCAATTTTTTCAACTGCCGTATTTAATCCTTCTATGCTTAAAACCAAACCGATAGCTAATGTCTGACATAGCCATTCGGTTTGTGAAATGTGAAAATAGAACCCGGCTATGGTCATAATAATTCCCAATGAGAACTGGACCATAACACTGTGTTCTGTTTTTATCAATTTTACAGCTCCCTGCAAAGCATATTTTGTGCTTTTTAACCGACCTGTAACAAAAGTATTGTCTTTTTGAAATTCCATTATAGGATGTTATAGTGCAGCTAAAGCAGCTTCGTAATTTGGTTCGTTTGCAATTTCAGCAACTTGTTCTGTATGCAGTACTTTTCCGTTTTCATCGACTACAATAATAGCTCTGGAGTGTAAACCTGCTAAAGGTCCGTCAACGATTTCTAAACCGTTTGCTTTACCAAATGCACCAGTTTGAAAATCAGATAAGTTGACAACATTTTCTAATCCTTCGGCACCACAAAAGCGTTTTTGAGCAAATGGTAAATCTCTCGAAATACATAAAACTGTTGTGTTTTCTAAATTACTTGCACTGGCGTTGAATGTTCTAACAGATGTTGCACAAGTTCCTGTGTCTACACTTGGGAAAATATTTAAAACTAATTTTTTGCCCGCAAAATTACTTAATGAAGCTACAGATAAGTCGTTTTGAACTAATTTGAAGTCAGCTAATTGAGATCCAACTGCTGGTAATTCGCCTGATGTATGTACCGGATTTCCTCCTAATGTGATAGATGCCATGTTTTTTGTTTAAAATTAATGAGGTTCAAAAGTAAGGATTAAAATTTGAATCTAAAAGTATTTGTTATGCGTTTAAGGAGAGATTAGGAATGGTTTTGGATAGCCACGAATTCACGAATTGGTGTTTTTATTTGCCAATTATTTTTCATTGATAACTTTAAAATGCATGATATTATTGTGCATATAATTTTACTCTCATTTTTGTCAGGCTGAGCGTCCTGAAATTCGGGGCGCTCAGCCTGACCATATTGTGTGAAATGAAAACAGAAACATCTTTTGAAAACGTTTGCCCGCGAGAGGGATAGGAGCAAGCTACCGAAGTAGCGTGGATAGCCCGACAGCATTAGGAAAAGGGGCGAATATAGACCTGCAAGATTAGCCCCTTTTTCTAATGGTGGCTCGCCCGGATGATTTAAGATTTAAGATTTAAGAATGTAGGTTTTAGATTTATTCGCAACCTTGTCAGGCTGAGCGTCCCGAAATTTCGGGACGCTCAGCCTGACAAAATTGACTTACTAAGAACTAATTACTAAGAACTAATTACTAAGGACTAAAAATAAAAAAGCGTCCCTAAAAATAGAAACGCTTTCTCCGTCATGTTTTTTTGTTTTTTCTTTGAAAAAGAGGCTTGATTATTTATCGATGGAACCTAAAACACGTTTCATAAACGTATTTAAAGCTTCTTTTTTGTCGGTTCCCTGAGCAACTAGTTTCTGTACTTCAAGGGCGCCGTACATATTTGAAATCAGTTCGCCGATTACGTCTAATTCTTCGTCTTTAAGAGAAGGAATTTCGGTCATGGCTTCCAGAACTTCAATTGTTTCTATGATGTAATCCTGATCGTTTTCTTCGATGAATTGCGTTAAATGCTTAATTACCGGTAATTTCATAATTTAGACTTTCTTAGATTTTTAGACATTCTTAGATTTCTTAGACTTTTTTAAGATTTTAGACGACATCTGAGTCTAAAATTCTAAGCCAGTCTAACGATCTAAATTATGCAATTGCATTAACAAGATCGATTAAAACTTCTTGTTTGTTCGTTTGTGTTTCGCCCACTAACTGCCCGTTTACGAAAGTAGCAAAAGTTGGCAGGTTGCTTACGTTGGCTAATTTTCTGGATTCGGGAGAATTTTCTGCATCAACCAAAACAAAAGTGATAGCTTCATTTTCTGTCGCTAATTTTTTGAATTTTGGTTTCATAATACGGCAATTCCCACACCATGAAGCTGAATATTGTACTACTACTTTTTCGTTTTTAGCAACTAAATCTGCTAACGTATCTTCGTTTAAGTCGATTAACATTTGTTTCTTTTTTTAAGGTTCAGAGACGCAAAGGTTCAAAGGGGCAAAGTTTTTGGAAACTTTGTATAGGTAGGTATTTTGCAAAATATATTTGCTTGGATTTTACCTTTGCTTATTTAATTAGAGTGAATTTTTAAAGTAGCAAAGGTTCAGAGAAGTCTTGTGTGTTTATGCAGTAAAAAACCTTTGCTGCTATGCACCTCTGAACCTTTGTACCTTTATAAAAAATTAGTTTGCGCTTAAGTATTCAGCAGTACTAACTCTGTCAGCAGACATTGCTTCTTTACCAGCTTCCCAGTTTGCAGGGCAAACTTCACCTTTAGTCTGGATGTGTGTGTAAGCGTCTACCATTCTTAAGTATTCGTTTACGTTACGTCCTAATGGCATGTCGTTAACACTTTCGTGGAAGATTTTTCCAGTTTCGTCAATTAGGTAAGTAGCTCTGTAAGTTACGTTTGAACCTTCAATGATTACTGAATCTGTATCTTCGCTGTAACTTGTAGATTCGATATCTAAAATACCTAAAATGTTAGCTAGGTTACGATTTGTATCTGCTAAGATTGGGTAAGTTACACCTTCGATTCCACCATTGTTTTTTGGTGTGTTTAACCAGGCAAAGTGTACTTCGTTTGTGTCGCAAGAAGCTCCGATAACGATTGTATTTCTTTGCTCAAATTCTGGTAATGCAGCTTGAAAGGCGTGTAATTCAGTTGGACATACAAAAGTAAAATCTTTTGGATACCAGAACAATAGTACTTTTTTGTTGTTGTTAACTGCTTCTTCAAAAATGTTGATTTTTAAATTATCACCCATTTCTGAAATAGCATCTACTGCAATACTTGGGAATTTTTTTCCTACTAAAGACATATTTTTCGTTTTACGTTAAAAATTTATTCTGGTGCAAAAGTAGGGCATAAGTGAGTGTCGTTACAATAAGATGTGATTATAAAAATTTATAAGTTGATAAGTTTTGACTATTTAAAGATATAATCTATTGAATATCAATATTTACCGGAAGAGAACCCACATGAGACTTATTTTCTAAAATCTGAATTGCAGCCGTTTCTTGAAATTCTGTAAAATCCTGATACAGCTGAATGAGTCCTGAAGCTTTACTAAGATTTGGAATTAAAGGCAAAACATACGGATTTCCAAACACATAAATAATGCATTTTTTGGTTTGAAGAAGTTTAGAAAGCAATTCGAAAACCTGATTGTCGATCTCAAAATTATTTAAGGGTTTCGCTTTTGGCGGAAATAAAGCAATTAAAAGAGTTTCGAAGTTTTCCAGATTTTTTTCGATTTCTCGGATGTTATTTTCAGGACTTTCAAAAGCAAATTCCGGCGAACTTAATTCTGAATTTAAGGTTTTGAAAAATGTATTTTCGGTATTCTTATATAAACTTAGTTTGGCGAATGTGCTGCTCTTCTGAGATTTAAAAATCAGATCTGAAATTCCGTTATCAATTATTTTGGTACTGCAGTTTTGAGCAATCTTAAGATTTAATTCAGCTGTCTTTTCGAAATTTAATTCGCCCGATGCAAAATTATCCTGAGACAGAATTCCGACTTTTTCTTTTGCTTTTCTGATTCTTTCATAACTTTGTAAAATTCGCTCTGGCGAAGCATTTTTGTAAATGGCTTCAATTCCTTCCGGAACATTTTCTGCAAAACATAAAACATCATTTCCGGCATTAAAAGCTTCCCATTCCAGTTCGCCTTTTGTTTCGTACAATTTAGAAACGCTGTGCATGTTTAAAGCATCAGAAATTACTAAACCGTCGTAACCTAATTGGTCTCTTAATAAATCCTGAATAACGGCTTTTGATAAGGTTGCTGAAGTATCTTTTCCGTCATTTAAACTCGGAACGGCCAAGTGTCCAATCATAATAGAGTCGACATTGTTTTCGATTCCTTTTATAAAAGGGTATAATTCGTTTTCCAGTAATTCTTCCAGAGTTTCTTTTAATACGGGCAATCCTAAATGAGAATCTACATTGGTATTTCCGTGTCCGGGAAAGTGTTTCAGACAACCAAGAACGCCAGCTTCTGACATTCCGTTTAAATATTCAACGGCAAAACGGGCTACTTTTTCTTTGTTTTCACCAAAAGAGCGATAACCAATTACAGGATTATCAGGATTATTGTTGATGTCTGCCAAAGGCGATAAATTGTAGTGAATTCCGGCGGCTTTTAAATCCAGTCCAATTTGTTTTCCGACTTCGTAAACTAAATCAGATTTGTTTTCAGGTAAAGCACCCAGCGTTATTGCATACGGATATTGTGGCGTTTTTTCGATACGCATCGCCAAACCCCATTCGGCATCAATACTAATTAAAAGTGGAGTAGAAGCCGCTTTTTGATAACGTATAATGAGGGCTTTTATTTTTTCGTAACTGTCATCGTTGAAAACAATTTTTTTCTTGCTTTCATAGTTCGTTGCGGCGCTTGCACGGCTGTGAAAAAAAGTGAGCCCGCCAATATTGTGTTCTTTTATTAAACGTTCGGTTTCCTGAATATTTTCTTCGGTATCGTTTATAAATACGGCGGGAAAGAAAAATTGTCCTATTTTTTTTCGTAATTCTTCTGCAGTAATTTTCATTGTTATAAGGTCTTTTTCATGCAAACGCTATTATCCATTTCTTCATAAGGCGGATAATTGGGTATGATGGTATAATTTAATTTTTGATATAAGTTAATCGCTTCCGGCTGATTTTTTCCGGTTTCCAGAATGGTATAAGTATAACCCACTTCTTTCGCCCAGATTTCGAGTGCTGCCAAAATCGCAGATGCAATTCCTCTTTTGCGGTGATCCGGATGCACATACATGCGTTTTATTTCTGTTTTTCCAGGTTCTTTTTCGCGGAAAGCGCCGCAGCCAACCGGAACATTATTTGCATAATAAACAATAGAATGTTTTATTTTATCAGTTTTATTAAACTGATTATAAAAGGAATGATCTTCCCCGTCTCTAATCGCTAAATCCTGATCTAATAAAGCAACCAGATTTATAAAATCAATATCTTCTGAACTGGTTCGTTTTATGTGGATCATGATTTAATGCTTTATTTGTGATTTTTTCCTAACACAAAGAAATAAATCACCGATTTTGTTCTATTGTTATTTAAATCCCGCAAAGCCGCAAAGTTTTCTTTTATTAGTTTTTTAATAATTTGCGTCTTTGCGTCTTTGTGGCAAATTTTTATTCTATTTCAACTTAGCTTTCTTTTGTTTCGCTAGTTGTTTCTTAGTTTCAATTGCTTTTTCTAATCGATTTTTAAAACGGAAAAGTTTTGGTAAACCTTCTAAACGGTCTTCAATTGTAATTTCTTCGTAAACGACAATTGCTTTTTCTAAAACCCGAATTTCGTTTTCAAGATCGAGCTGATTTTTATAAATTGTTGCCAGGCGATCGTACGGGTGATTTCCTTTAAAGCTTTCTGCGACATTTTCCTCATATAACTCAATCGCTTTTTCCAGATTTCCGGTTTTTTCGAACTCACTTCCTTTCAGATTGCGTTCGGTCTGCAAATTTTCATTAATTTCCATAGGTTAAAGTTTGATTTGGGATTAAACTTCTTCTTGCTTCTTCCCAAAATCTTTCGGGAATATTAAAAAACGTGATAAAATCAGACCTGGAATTGTAGCAATAAAAACCCAAATAAAGAAGTTTTGATAGCCTAAATAATTTTGAATATAACCACTCATCATTCCCGGAAGCATCATTCCTAATGCCATAAAACCGGTTGCCAATGCGTAATGTGCTGTTTTAGATTCTCCTTCGGCAACATGAATCAGATACATCATAAAACCGGTAAAACCAAATCCGTAACCAAATTGTTCCAGAATTACAACGGCATAAATATAATAAATGGATGTTGGATGAAAGAAAGCCAAAAGGATAAAACCAATTATAGGAAGATGCATTGCCAAAAACATTGGCAGCATCCATTTTGTTAAACCTTGTTTTGAAATAGCGATTCCGCCCAGAATTCCACCAATGGTTAGCGCAATTAATCCAAAAGTTCCATAGATTAAACCCACATCTTCAGTGTCAAGTCCCATTCCGCCTTTTTGAAAAGTGGCCTGATCTCCTTTTGCAGCTATTAACTCATTAATTAATTTTATGCGAACTTCATTGGATTTTTTGTATTCTGCTTCATTTTTTGCCGAAACTTCTGCCAAAGGTTTTTTTTCTTTCCTCGTTTCTACAGTAATAGGCAATTTAGAATACAGTAATTGTAATTCTGAACTCTCAAGAGCAACGCCGTTTTTTATTTTTTGATTATAAAGTTCTAATGCCTTGTTTTCATCCGCATCAGAACCTGAGTCTACTAGTTCATATTTAATTGGATCTACCAAAAACGGAGTTAGCATTTTAAGCAATTGCGATTCTCCTAATCTGAAAACCAGGATAAAAAGCAAAACGATGGCGATTTGTTTTTTCTTAAAGAAACTAATAAAAACCGAAGCGAAACTCTGATGCTGATCTTTGTTGGCTTCTGCGGAAATAATTTCATTTTTCGGAGTCGAAAAGAAATTATAAACCGTGATAAAGGTCATTAACAGTCCGACAGCAATCATAGTATAGGACCACGCTTTGGTATTATCGCCGTATTTATGTTCTAAATATCCTGCAAATAATACAATTAATCCGTTTCCGGCAAGTAATGAAAGTCTGTAAAAAGTACTTCTGATTCCGAGGAAAAATGATTGCTGTTCTTTTGGCAAAACCAATAAATAAAAACCATCACTTGCAATATCATTTGAGGCAGATGCAAAAGCGGCAACCCAAAATATCGCCAAAGTCATTATGAAAAATCCGTTGGCCGGAATTACGAATCCGACCAGTAAAAAAGCGATCGAAATGAGCAATTGCATAGATAAAAACCATTTTCTTTTGGTTCCGTAGAGGTCTATAAACGGACTCCACAATGGTTTTATAACCCATGGCAGGTATAATAAACTGGTATAAAGACCAATGTCTTCATTTGAGATTCCGAGGTTCTTGTACATCAAAACCGAAACCGAGATAATTACGGCATACGGTAATCCAGATGCAAAGTTTAATAACGGAATCCAGAACCACGGTTTATTATCTGTTTTCATTTGGCTGTGCGGGGATATAATTTTTAAATGGTTTTTTTAAGTCTATTGCGGTTGGCGTACTTTCGTTCGCATAATAATCAATAAAAGTTACAGCACAGGCTTTGTATAAATTCAGTTTTCCGCCTGCGATAGCAAAAGTGATTTTACCATCTTCCTCTTTTATCGTAACCTTTTCTATAATTTTTGTAGCATCGTTAATATCAATTTTAGAAATGTGCTCTCCGCCATAAACTACCATATAGCGCACTTTTGTATTGAGAGGACTTTTGATTGTAAAAGTGTATTTGATGCTGTCTTTGCTGTATTCTAAAACTTTTGGAGTATCAATTATAACATGTCTCAAATTCGGAACGGCTAAAGGAAGTGCGGGATATTTATATTGATTTTCTTCTAACAGACGGACAACATCAAAATTTTTGCCCATAAACCATTTGGCACTAAAATAAGCGCTTCCGGAAACGTTTTTAAAACTTCGTGCATAATCTACCTGCGTTGGAATCTCAGTTGCAAAATTCCAGCTTTTATCTCCGTCACCTCTGATTTTGTATGGCGCGTGTCCGATATAAACAGCCGTGTTATTAGCATTTTCTGCCCACCATTTTACTAATTTTGAATAAGAAGCTCTTGGATTATTCATACTCCAATACAATTGCGGCATGATATAATCAATCCATTTTTGATCCATCCATAACATTGGATCAGCATACAAATCATCATAATTGGATGTTGATTGCGTTTCTGAACCTCTTGGATCTTTAGATTTATTTCTCCAGACTCCAAACGGACTGATACCAAACTGAACCCACGGTTTGCTGTCTTTTATGGTTGTCGAAATAGTATGCACAAAGTTGCTCACATTCGCACGGCGCCAGTCTCCAATGCTTAATCCGGCACCATATTTTTTATAAGAAGCGGTGTCGTTAAATGATTTTCCGGCAACTGCATACGGATAAAAATAATCATCAAAATGAATCGCATCAATGTCATATTTGTCCACAACTTCCTTAACCACTTTTGTCAAATGTTCCTGAACTTCCGGCAGAGCAGGATCGTAATAATATTTTCCGCCATATTCTATCATCCATTCGGGATGTTTGAAAATATCGTGGCTGGGACTTAGTAAGTTTTTATTTAAATCGAAAGTAGCACGATACGGATTCAGCCAGGCATGAAATTCAAATCCTCTGTTGTGTGCCTGCTCAATCATCCACGCCAGAGTATCGTAATAAGGATTGGGCGCTACACCTTCTTTTCCCGTCAGAAAACGCGACCATGGCGCAAACTCAGAAGGATAAATAGCGTCTCCAACACTTCGAACCTGAACGATTACAGCATTATAATTTAATTTTTTATAAGTTTCTAGAATTTCCAGATAATCAGCTTTCTCTTTCTCTACATTATCTGTGGCAGTTTTTGGCCAGTCGATATTGACAACGGTAGCAATCCAAACACCTCTGAATTCGTTTTTCGGATGCATTATGGTTTCCTGTGCAAATGAGATCGTCGAAACGAGCAAAATAAATAGGGCAGAGAATATTAGAGACTGATTTTTATGCATTTTAAAGTTTTTAACAAAAACCAAAAATAGTTTTTTTAGATGATTATAAGAAATTTAAGTTTCGCAATTATAATACCATTTTTTGTAAAAAACCTAAACTTTAAATATCAGTTTTCTTTTATATAAAATCCATAGAATCACAGACCAGAATGCGGCGTAAGACAATGCATAAACCAATGATGCATTTAATGGATTTTCAAAGTTGGGCACAATCCCAAAATTGAAGATATAAGACTGAAGGCTGATTTCTTCGCCACCCGTTTCGGGATTTTGCATTTTAACAGAACCCAAAACCCTCGGAATTATGCCTGAAAAGTAAAAGACAATCATAGGGTTTACTCCCCAGATTAAAAATAATTTAGCCCATTTTTTACAATCTGCTACATCAATAATATAGTAAAGTAAAGTGAGACAAATGGTTGCGATTCCGCCCGTGTAGAATACATACGAACTGGTCCAAAGCGATTTGTTAATTGGGAAAATGATATTCCAGAGTAATCCGGAAACTAATAAAACGATTCCGGCGATAGACAGTTTCTTTATAATTTCGATTTTAGAAACAGGTAAATTTAAAATTTGTCCGATAAACATTCCGGTAATTCCGGTTACGATTGCCGGTAAAGTGCTTAAAATTCCTTCAGGATCCCATGTTTTGGAAACGCTCCATAAATGACCGTTTAAAACCAAATTATCCAGCCATGCAGCAAGATTGGTTCCTTTTTCAAAGTTGGCTTCTCCAAATCCTGGAACGGGAACAAAAGCCATTAACAGGTAATATCCAACTAAGATTGATACTCCGACGAGAAGTTGTGTTTTTAAATTCGTTTTCAAATACAAAAGTGAAGTAAAAAAATAAACAATTGCTATTCTTTGCAGAACACCGGGAATTCTTACGTCTTCAAATCCTTCCAAGCCGCTGTAGGTTAAAAAAAGTAATACGGTTAAAATTGTGAAAACCAGATAAGTTTTGACTTTTAAAGTGAAATTTCCCAAAAGTGCATAAGCAATTCCGAAGAAAATAATAAGTCTCAAAGCCAAAAGCGGAATTCCTTCCAGACCAAATAAATGAATTCTGCCAAAAAAGCCCAGAGATAATCCTAAACAAAAGATTCGCAGAGCACGGACTAAAATTTTATTAAAAACAGCGCCATCTAAATGTTTAACCGGCATAGCAAATGGTATTGCTGTTCCCATTATAAATACGAAAAAAGGAAAAACTAAATCGGTTGGTGTACAGCCGTGCCATTCTGCATGTTCTAATGGCGGATAAATCGAAGACCAGCTTCCGGGATTGTTTACTATCGTCATCAGGAAAATAGTAAATCCTCTAAATACATCAAGTGAGGTTAAACGTTCTTTTGTCATGGTTTTTTGGTTTGTTGATAGTTTATTTTTTGTTGACTTTAAAATTATTTTAAAAACTTTATGGGCATACATCTTATTGCTAAAGAGTAGGGAAGAGAAACTTGTTTCTCCACAATAGCTTGGTGTTTAGCAGCTTTGTCAAAGTTTTAAACTTTGACAAAGCTTTTCGTAAAGAATAACATACCGTCTATGTTTGTTTAAACAAGTGAAATGCCTTTACTTCATTCCAAAATCTATGATTCTATATGTTTAAAAATTTAATCCGGCATAGAAATTTTCCCCATGGTTACTGACGGAATTTTTGCAGTTCCGAAATTGAAATCTCCTCCTGCAACTGTTTCATTTGCTAAAAGAGCAAACAAAATCGCTTCTTTGGCATCACTGTTTATTCCTAAATCGTTGGTTTTATTAAACTGACAAGGCAATAATTCTTTCAGCCATTCTATTAATAATGGATTGTGTGCACCTCCGCCTGAAACATAAATTTTGAAATCTTCTATTTTACGGTTACTGTTTTTGGAGGCAAACTGAATGGCTTCTGCGATCGTTTCGGCACTAAACCGTGTCAAAGTCGCCAATAAATCCTGAGGTGTAATGTTTTTATTATCACTTTTAGCCAAAGCAATAGTAACATAATCAAAACCAAAAAGTTCCTGACCAATGGTTTTCGGAAAATCTTGTCTAAAAAATGCATTGTCTTTTAAATGTTCTAAAAGGGATTGGTTTACCGTACCTTGTTTAGCTATTTCGGCATCTTTGTCAAAACTTTTATCCAGGAAATATTGTTTAACAAAAAGATCGATAAGTGTATTTCCAGGACCAGTGTCGGTTACAAAAGTCTCTTCGGCATTTATCGCGCTTGGGAGATACGTAAAATTGGCAATTCCGCCAATATTGAGCATAATGCGGTTTTCTCCCTCTTTCCCAAAGAGAAAATAATCGCCGTAAACAGCTAACGGCGCGCCTTCGCCACCGGCTGCAACATGTTTTTGTCTGAAATCGGATAACGTTATAATTCCCGTTTTTACAGCAATATGATCGCCGTCGCCAATTTGCAAAGTAGCATTCGGGAATTTTTCCTGCTGATGCAAAAACTTTGGCGCATGTAAAACGGTTTGTCCGTGAGAGGCAATTAAATCTACTTCTTTTGCATCAATATTCCATTTTTTTAAACTTTCGTTTATCATTTCAGCATGCAGCAAACCAATCCATTCGTTGAGTAAAACCAAATGCTGAAAATCGATCGTTTTTTGGGCGAAGACTTTTCGGATTTCAGTTTTTATTTCTTCCGAATAATCAACGGTTTCAAACTGAAGTAATTTTACATCGGTATTAACGCCTGACCCGGAAATTTCGCAGAGTGCAATATCCAGTCCGTCAAGTGAAGTTCCAGACATAAGACCGATTATTTTTCGGCTTTGCTTTTGAGCGATTTGATAAAGTGCGTTTATATTTTTGTTCATGAAAGTGCAATTTTAAATAGCTTAATAATTTTTAACACATAGTGATATAGTTTTTTGAAACCGCGTAAAAGGCGTTTCACTGGTTTAAACAAACATAGACGTTGTGACTTTCTTTGCGAAACCTTTGTCAAAGTTTTAAACTTTGACAAAGATGCTCACGTCAGACTATGTGTGGAGAAACGAGTTTCTCTTTTATATTCTTTTCTGCGTCAAATAATTCTATTTTTCTATGTGTTAAATATAATTATTACCAAATTATACTAAACAATTTACTTGATAATAGATTCATAAATTATTTTCTGAATATCTTCCCGAATTTTCTCTTTTGCCAGTTTATTTCCTTCTTCACCAACTTCCGGATAGGTTCTGTTCGATAAAAACACATAGACTGTTTCGTTAGCCGGATCTACCCACGCCATATTTCCGGTAAACCCAGTGTGTCCAAAACTCGAAGCCGAGGCGCATTGACAAGTCGGTCCATCTTTTCCTAATCGCTTATCAAAACCTAAACCTCTTTCTACGCCCTGAGTGCAGTAAAAACAAGTGTTGAAAGTGTCAAATGTTGCTGAAGAAAAGTATTGTTCGCCACCATAATTTCCTTTTTGAAGAAACAGCTGCATCATTTTAGCAACATCCATCGCATTCGAAAAAACTCCCGCGTGACCTGCAACGCCGCCTTCCATGGCAGCCGCCATATCATGAACGTAACCCTGAATGAGCTGATGTCTGAAATACGTATCAATTTCAGTTGGGGCAATTGCATTTTTATCAAATCTCAACAACGGATTGTACGTGGTGTAATTCATTCCCAGAGAATTAAAGAATTTTCCCTGACTTAAATCTTCTAATTTTTTGTGCGTAACTCTTTCTAAATATTCTTTTAAAATGATAAAAGTAAAGTCGCTGTATTTGTATTCCTTTTTTAGCGAAACAGGAGAATTGGCAATAAATTTCATGATGGTATCGTGATAATCATTTCTGATGAAAAGACTATCAGCCACTTTCGTAGTGAAATTTTTCTCCGGAATTTTACGATAATATTCCGCAGACGGAAAACCTTTTGCATCCAGAGTAGATTTATAAAACGGACTCCACGCAATTAATCCTGCATAATGATTGAGCAAATCCTTAAACGAAATATCTTTTTTATTTGATTTTGAAAACAAAGGCAACATTGATCCTAATTTAGTTTCTAAAGTCACTTTTTCTTTATCGTACAATTGCATTACATTGGGCAAAGTCGAAATCATCTTTGAAATCGAAGCAACATCGTATAAATCGGTATTGGAGACTTTTACATCATTATTATAAGTATGATATCCGTACGATTTCTGAAAAACAACATTGCCTTTTCTGGCAACCAAAACCTGCATCCCGGGTGCCATTTTTCCGTCGATTGCTTTTTGTGCAATAGCATCAATTTTAGAAAGAACAGCAGAACTCATTCCGACGTTTTCCGGCATTTGAAAAGCCAGACGATCTGTTTTTTCGGTTGTTAATCCGTCGTTTACTTTGAAATTATCATTTATAGAAACCGGTAATTTGCCTTTTGCGCCTTTGGCACCAAATAGAATTTCGGCAGAAACAATTTGAGAAATCGGAGCGTTTTGATACGAAACAACCAATCCTTCAATAGCATCGAAGTTGGTAATTGGGAGCAAAGAATACGGTTTTGCAAAAATGTCCAGAATCACTTTGTTTTTCTCCGCAATTTTATTCAGAAAAAACAATTCGTCTGAAGTAAAATCATGTTTTTCCCAGGCTTTATTCACTTTGTGATAACTTACAATTACCAGATCAAATTTCTTTAATTCGGTATTTAAAGAATCTACATTGGTGTTGGAAACTTCTGTAATTTCGGTATATTTTTTTAAAGTGGTAATGAAATCACTGTTGGTATCTTCGCCCATTTTCACATAAGCGATCTTTTTTGTCAGATCTTTTATAGGAAGAATTTCTTTTTCATTTTTAAGAATTGTCACTGCATTTTCATATAAAGTATAATGAAGTGCGTCTTTGTCCGGACTGTTTAAATCTTCTTTTAAATTCTTTAAATCAATAGCCTGATATTTATTTAAACCCGCTTTGTATTTATAATGCAAGATCTTTTTTACAGAATGTGCCAAACGTTCTTCTGTAATCTGTCCGTTTGCATAAAAGATTTTTAGTTTTTCTAAAGCTTTCGGAACATCATCCGGGCATAAGAAAATATCATTTCCGGCTAATAAAACAGCTAATTCTAAATCTCCAACGGGTTTAAAATCGCTTGCGCCTTTCATACCTAAACCATCGGTAAAAATTAAGCCTTCAAAGCCCATTTGTTTTTGAAGTAATTCTGTGACAATAGCATAAGAAGCAGAAGACGGAATGTTTTGTGTTGGTTCTAACGACGGAATATTTAAGTGCGCCACCATTACAGAAGCCAGACCTTCATCAAAAAGCTGTTTATAAGGATATAAATCGACCTGATCGATTTGTTCTTTTGAAAGTAAAACGGTTGGAAGTGTTTTATGAGAATCTGTGGCGGTATCTCCATGACCCGGAAAGTGTTTTCCCGTACACAAAACGCCCTGACTCTGAATTCCTTTCATTACAGCAGCCGCTTTATTGGCTACATTGGTTTTGCTTTCGCCGAAAGAGCGATTTCCAATAATGGGATTCAGCGGATTGGTATTAATATCTAAAACTGGTGCAAAATTAAAATGGATTCCCATTCTTTTGCATTCCATTCCCATGTTTCTGCCGACTTTTTCCAGCAAAGCTAAATCGTCAATCGCACCCAAAGTCATGTTCCAGGGATAACGGTATGTCGAGTCTAAACGCATGGCAAGTCCCCATTCTGCATCGAGACCTATGAATAACGGAACTTTGGCTTTTGCCTGATAATCATTAGTCAGTTTCGCCTGACGCACCGGACCACCCTGAAAGAAAATGATACCGCCCACTTTATATTTCGAAACCAGTTCCCGTACTTTATTTTCATGCACAGAATCTTTATTAGAGTACGCATTCACAAAAAACAATTGTCCCAGTTTTTCATCCAGATTCATTTGAGAATAAATACTGTCTGTCCAACGATTTTCGGCATCACAGTCTTTTAAAAATGGTTTTCTTTCCGATTTGGCTTTGGCGGTATAAACTTCATTATTTTCTGTTGAAACTGGTGTGGCCGTTTCAACTGTGGTTTTGCTTTTTTTAGAAACGCCGCAATTGACGATTAAAAAAAGAACCGCAGTAAAAAGACCTATTTTGATAAGAGCATTTTTCATGAAATAATTTTTGCGCCATATAATTCCCAAATCAGATTTTAGATTTATATGGCTATTTTATGTTTTGTGGAATTAAAAAGAGATTCTTTCGCTGGAATGTCTGCTGGTAAAATAAATTCCGATGTAAGTAAATAATCCGTTTACGATAATTAATTCGTTATCAAAAGTATAACCAATTAATTGCGCTGAGTGTTCGCTTAAGAAATACGTTAAAATTGGTGAAATAACACAAATAAGCGGAATCAGTTTATCGTTTACCAATCTTGATTTCTGTAACAATCCGAAAGCATACAGACCTAATAAAGGACCGTAAGTATAAGAGGCCGCTCTAAATATTAAAGCTACAACTGATGCATCATTAAAGGAATTTAAAACAATAATAACCAGAAAAAGTAAAATTGAAAAGGCAAAATGCACCCAATGTCTGATTTTTACATTTTTGTTGTTATCGAGATTTTCTGCTTTATCCATTCCCAAAAAATCGACACAAAATGAAGTTGTTAAAGCTGTTAAAGCAGAATCTGTTGTGGCAAAAGTGGCGGCGATAATCCCTAAAAGGAAAAAAAATGCCGGCACAATTGAAAGATGATTTAAAGCGATTTCCGGAAAAAGTAAATCGGTTCTTGGCTTTCCCGTTGTTAAATCTAACGGAATTTCAACATTATTTTTGGAGGCATAAATATATAATAATGCACCTAAACTTAAAAAGATAATGTTGATTAAAACGAAAATTCCGGTAAACGTAAACATGTTTTTTTGTGCTTCGCCAATATTTTTACAGCTTAGGTTTTTCTGCATTAAATCCTGATCGAGCCCTGTCATTGCAATGGTGACAAACATTCCTCCTAAAATTTGTTTTACAAAGTGGTACTTGCTCGTAAAAAAGTCATCGAAGAAAAATATTTTAGAATAATTGCTTTTCTGAATCGTTGAAACGGATTCCAGAACGGTTAAATTTAAACTGTCGCAAACAAAATAAATGGTGATAAAAACAGAACTGACCAAAAAAAAGGTTTGTAAGGTATCTGTAATAATAATTGTTTTTAAACCGCTTCTAAAAGTGTATAAAAATATTAAAGCCAAAGCCAAAAGTACTGTTACGGGAAATGGAATATTGAAATCATTAAAAACATAACGCTGCAAAACAATGACAACCAGATACAGTCTGAATGCTGAACTGATGGTTCTGCTGACTAAGAAAATCGAAGCTGCGGTTTTGTAACTTCTAACTCCCATGCGCTGCTCGATATAACTGTAAATCGAAGTAAGATTCATTCTGTAATAAAGAGGCAGCAGGACTTTTGCAATGATAATAAAACCGATAGCGTTTCCTAGAACAAACTGAAAATATTTGAACTGTTCTCCGTTTGGTGAACCCACTTCTCCTGGAACCGAGATAAAAGTTACGCCCGAAAGCGCAGTTCCAATCATACCAAAAGCAACCAAATACCATTTTGAATTTTTATTTGCTTTGAAAAAAGAATCGTTGTCCTGTCCTTTTTTACTGATTACGTTTGAGATAAAAAGTAAAAGTCCAAAATAAACAAAGATGAAAATGAGAATTGTAGTAGAAGACATTATGGTTTTGGTTTAGAATTTAGGTTATTTTTTGACTGTGTGAGCTAATAAAACAGCACGTACGCTTTTATGTTGATGCAATAAATCCTGAGCCAGATCATGTTCAATTTCCAGTTCTTCCATGATCATTTTAATGGCGCGTTTTACTAATTTTTCGTTAGACAGCTGCATATCAACCATTTTGTTGCCTTTTACTTTTCCAAGCTTGATCATTACCGATGTTGAAATCATATTCAGGGTCAGTTTTTGCGCTGTTCCGGCTTTCATTCTTGTGCTTCCGGTAAGAAATTCAGGTCCAACGATCACTTCAATAGGATAATCTGCTTCCTGAGCGATCAATCCGTTGCTGATGCAGGAAATGCTTCCAGTTTTAATATTATGTTCTTTTGCTTTTTTCAAAGCGCCTAAAACATAAGGAGTGTTTCCTGAAGCAGCGATTCCGATAATGAAATCTAAACTCGAAATTTCAAATTTAGCTAAATCTTTCCAGGCTTGTTCGGTATCGTCTTCTGCATTTTCAACTGCTTTACGGATTGCTGTATCACCGCCGGCAATAATTCCGATAATCATGTCATGAGGAACCCCAAAAGTAGGCGGGCATTCAGAAGCATCCAAAATTCCGATACGCCCCGAAGTTCCGGCTCCGATGTAGAATAAACGTCCGCCCAATTGCATTTTTTTTACAATGGCTTTTACCAGTTTTTCAATTTTCGGAATCTGCTCTTCTATAATATGCGGTACTTTTTTATCTTCTGTATTAATGCTGGTTAGCAGCTCTTTCACGGTCATTTGGTCCAAGTCTTTGTACAAAGATTCTTGTTCTGTTTCAGGATTTTTATTATTCATCTTTCTTTTTTTTTGATTTGTAAATGGTAAATTTTGGGATATTACAATTTTGATATTTTTTTGGTTGGATGTTTTTTTTTAACACATAGAGACATAGTTTTTAGAACGTGGAAAAAGGCATTTCATTTGCATTAATGCACAGAACAGTTGCCGGCTTCTTCGGCAAAGCTTTGTCAAAGTTTTAAACTTTGACAAAGCTGAAAACGTTCAGCTATGGTTAAACAAATAAATCTGCTTTATTTCAAACAGCTTATACAAGACAGAATTTAATAAATCAGATACTGTTTTCTCATTGCTTTAAAAGTTTCTAAATCTTTTTTCCAGCTTTCGCGGATTTCTTTTTCAGAAACTCCCGATTCAATTTGCTGTTGTAGCTTTTTAGTTCCGGCCAGTTTGGTAAAAAAGCCATTAAAAAATTTCGTTTTATCGCTGGTATTTTGATAGGCTTTAATGAGCCATTTAATTTCTAATTGTTTGAGTTTCGGATAAGCAGTTAAATCTTCGCCAAAACATTCTTTTCCGTTATAAACGGGATCTTTTGCACCAAAATTAGGCTTTGGAGTGAAACTGAAACCTGTTTTCTTTAAAAAAGGCGAACCGTAAATCTGAAATTGTTTTTCGGTACCACGCCCCATGCTTACATTTGTTCCTTCAAAAAAGCATAAACTCGCGTATAAGTTTATCGATTGATCATTTGGTAAATTGGGTGAAGGTTTTACTGGTAAACTATAAGCCATTTCTCTTTTATAATTGGAACATGGAATAACGGTTAATTTACATTTTTCTCCTTCTTTCAGCCATTTTTCTCCATTTACCATTTGGGCGTATTCGCCAATTGTCATTCCGTGTAATAACGGAACGGGGTGCATACCGACAAAACTGGTAAATTCTTTTTCCAATAAAGGTCCGTCCACAATACTTCCGTTCGGATTTGGCCTGTCAAAAACGATAAGCGGAATGTTATTTTCTGCACAGGCTTCCATTACATAATGCAGTGAAGAAATATAGGTGTAAAAACGTGCACCGACATCCTGAAGATCAAAAATCATGACTTCTATATTGGCCAGTTGCGCCGCTTTAGGTTTTTTATTGTCTCCGTAAAGTGAAATAATCGGCAGTCCGGTTTTTTGATCTTTTCCATCTACGATATGTTCTCCTGCATCTGCTGTTCCTCTAAAACCGTGTTCGGGAGCAAATATGGTCTGTAGTGCAATTTTTTTCTCCAGTAAAAAGTCTACCACATGGGTTTTATTGGATAAAATTCCGGTTTGATTGGTTACAATTCCAACTTTTTTATTCTTAAGTAATGGTAAGTATTTTTCATAATTATCAGCTCCTGTCTTAATAGCCGAAACTGTTGTTTCTGAAGTCTCATGGCTTATAATGTTTTCATTTGCATACGAATAAGTACAAATTAAAGAACTTAAACAAAAAAGACTTTTAGCGATAAATTTTATCATTTTGAATTACTTTAGTAGTTAGAACACAAATAAAAACTACATAAAATTAGATTATTATTTGATTACTATCTGATGTTTTTTGATTGTGATGAAGTGGAGTAGTGTAGAAAAATATTTTTTTCTATTCGGAGTAAGTAATATTTTAAACTACCTCTGAAAATTATTTTACAGAGGCAGCTTAAAATTAGGATGGTAATTTGTTATTAGAATTACCAGCCCGGGTTTTGTTTTAACTCTACACCCTGAGCTTTGTACAAATCAATATCGTTTGTCGGGATATTCATTAAGTAATGTTTTGGCTCAAAATTTCTTGCGCTGGCAGGATAGATTTTTATATATCCATTGCCATCAACCACAGTTTGAGAACCTACCGGAGTTCCAATTCTGGCTCCCAGATTCACATCAGGGTTTTTATTCGTATCCAGATAATCTCCTTTTTTCCAACGGTAGATATCTGCCTGTCTTAATGTTGTCCAGCTCATAAATTCAATCTGACGTTCACGGCGAACTTCCCAAATTAACGGATTTACAACTCCTGAAATTGCTTCTAAAGAAGAAGTTCTTCTTGGGTCATTAATTTGAACACCTCCTGCAGAAGCATTGGTTCCGTCTGTTGTCAGAGGCGCAATTCCGGCACGTGCACGTACTTTATTAATAGATAAATCAAGATCGCTGTTTGTTGCAGTACCCAATTCTGCACAGGCTTCAGCATAATTTAAATATACTTCGCTTAATGTGAAAATAGGTGCATCGGTATAATTTCTTCCTCCGGTTGTAACATCCGGACCTGTTGTTGCAGGGTTGTTGTACAATTCAAAAATATATCCGGACATAGAGACTAAAGCTGCAGTACCGTAAGGTTTTCCTTTGTAACCGTAGTTTGCCGGATTTACAGTTTTTGCAAAACGGGGATCTCTGTTAGCAAAAGTTTTTGCAGGAGTGTCATCACCAGTAAATTGGCTATTTCCAGGCTGTTGAATTGGTAATCCGTTTGTAGTAACATAACTGTCTGCTGCCCATTTTGTTAATCCGTACTGAATAGTTGAGGTATTGGTGTAGTTTTGAAGTGAATGCATCAACACGTTTGTTAAGTAACGTTTTGCCAATATCACTTCGGTATTTCCTAATAATTCAACCGAATTGTAAAGTGATTTCCAATCTGCGTTTAATTTATAAGCAGGATTGTTCATAACAGCCAGAGAAGCGGTTTTAGCTTTGTTTAAATAGGCACTTCCATCTTGTCCTAAATGATATTTTCGGTACGTTCCTTCGTATATACAAACGTTACTCAAAGCAGCATACGCTGTATATTTGTTTACAGTTACGTTTTTATCATCTGCAACAAGCATTAAATTCGCTGCCTCTTCTAAATCTGCGATCGCTTTATCGATAACCTGTGCTCTTGGCAATGCAGGAGCGTATACTTCGGCATCATTCTGAGCTAAAAATTTGTCATTATAGGGAACATCACCCAATTTTTGTGCTAAACGGAAATAAGTATACCCTCTGAAAAATTTTGCAACTCCCATGTAATGGTTCTTTTTCTCTTGTGGCATGCTTACAGTGGGTACTTTTTCCAGCATTAAGTTGCAACGACGAATGAGCGTATAGTACTCATTCCATGAATATACATTTGTCGTAGCAGCCGTTATGGGCATTTGGTAAAAGGTAAAGGCAGCAAGGTTGTCGTCTACCTTGTAATCAGAACCATGGTAATAGAAAGAAGACAATCCGATTGTAGTACCGTTTCCGTAACCATAAAAGGTATCATAGTTAAGCCAGGAGAATGTTTTTACATTGTCTTCTGTCTGCCAGAAGTTATCATTGGTAAATTTGTCAGCCGGATCATCTGTCAGGTAATCAGAACAACTAACAGCATTCATTCCTACTAAAGCTACAGCAAACAACTGCAGGAACTTAGATTTTATAATTGATTTTTTCATTTTAAAAGTTTTGAATTGTTAGTATTAGAAAGATAAATCAACTCCAACAGACCATGTTTTGGTATAAGGATAAGCTCTTCCCCAGAAAACTTCTGCTTCGTCAATTTCAGGATCTACAGGAAGACGTTTGTCTTTCCAGGTCAATAAATTTTCTCCCGAAGTATATAGTCTCACTTTTTCTAATCCTGCTTTTTTTACAATGTTTGTTGGTAAATTATATCCAAGAGTAAAGTTTTTTAGACGGAAATAAGACATGTCTAATAAATATCGTGTTGATGTAACAAAGTTATTCTGACCAGTAGTTCCTGAACCCAAGGTATTTGCTTCGTTACCATAATATGGATTTGGCCAGTAAGCACCGGTATTTTTGGGAGTCCAGTAATCTGACTGGTTCTCATACATTTGCTGAGGTGCGCGGTAGAAAGGTAAAACAGCATCAGAAGAAGCCCAGTAATCGCGTTTTCCAACCCCTTGAAAGAAAGCTGAAATATCGAATCCGTGTAGTTTACCACCTAATGTAATTCCGTATTTATAACGTGGCGTTGAATTTCCAATTTTACGCAAATCTCCATGATCATCTGCGGTTCCGGCTCCACGGGTTATTGCTCCGTCTCCGTCTAAATCAACATAATGTACATCACCCGCGCCATATTTAAAGTTACCACCCATGGTTTTAGAGTAATCTACACCATTAACTGTTTTACCATTATTGGTAATAACGTCGTCTGCCTGTAGTAATCTGTCGCTGGTTAAACCCCAGATCTGCCCAATTTCAAACCCATCATAGTAAGGAGAATTGGTAGTGGTTACAACATTTAATAATTTAGATGTATTATTCCATTTTGTAATTACTGATTTATAATCAGACAAAGCAAGATCTACGAATACGGAAGCATTTTTGCCTAAATTTTTATTGAAATTTAAAGCTAATTCCCATCCCCTTGTTCTCATATTTCCTGAGTTAGTCTGAGCACCATTCTGTCCAAACGATCCCGGAAGTGTTATACCCGGAGCCAGCATTCCTTTAGTATCGCGCTGGTACCAATCAAAAGAAGCACCCAGCATGTCGAATATTCTGATATCAATACCAACATCTTTAGTATATACTTTCTCCCAGGTTAAGGAAGGATCGACATTTGTTGGTAAACCACTAGAAGGAGGTAAGGTAGTGCCACTATTAATCCATGAAGGGTTCGTGGCATTCAGGATAGACAAGAAAGCATTATTTCCGACGTTTTGATTTCCTATAGAACCAATAGAAGCACGAAGTTTAAGATCGCTCAACCAGTCACGTGTTCCTTCCATGAATTTCTCATTAGAAATTTTATATCCTACAGAGGCAGAAGGGAAGAATCCCCATTGTTCGCTGGTTGGAAATTTGGAAGAACCATCATAACGTCCGTTTAATTCTAACAGATAAATTCCGTTATAGTCATAATTTACGCGGGCAAAGAAACCTGCAATAGAATAAGTAGTCTCAGCCGGATTTAATGAAGTATTTACTGATCCTGAAACAAATTGTTCACCCACCGCAAGATTAAATTCCGGTTTAGATTTGTCTAATAACGTATTTCTTCTTGCGTAATTACGGGAGAAATCCTGCCATTCTGAGTTAAAACCACCTAAGAATTTGAAGTTGTGGTTTCCTAATTGTTTCTTATAATTACCATAGATGTTCACCACATTGGTAGTAGATTCAGCTTTTGATTGTGCAACGTAATCATTTCCTGCTTCCAGAGTTGCCGGAGTTGCAGTTTGAATCGTAGTAGCGTCATAAGGCATTGCAGACCAGCTGTCCCAAGCCAAAAATTTACCACCATTTTGTTTTCTGTTATAAAAGTCATTTACACTGCTTACTTCAGCTATTAAGTTAAGATCTTTTGTAATATCTGCAGTAAATCTGGCACTTAATCGCGTATTTCTTCTGTTGTTTTCGTTTCTTGAAGCATTAGACAAATATCCTCCGGCAGTACGGAAATTATATCCTCGGTATGTTCCGAAGTTTGGGAAGTATTGTCCCCAGCGAAGCGCATATCCAAAATATCCTCCGTAAGAGGTATCATCAGTTCCCGAACCTCCGTAGTAATTGAATGGCTGGTCGTACTGACTGTTAATAGTCATTACTTTGAAATCTCCTGTAAGCCAATCCGCCAGTTTTGTCGTAAATCCTAAATTAATATTGATTCTTTGTCTTTTTTCCTGATTTACGCGTAACATACCATCCTGATTTGTAAGTCCGAAAGAAGCAAAGAAAGAACTTTTTTCTCCCAGATTTCCTTGTGCAGAAAGGTTGTGAGTTGTCTGTACTGCATTACTTGCGTACAATTCTTTATTCGCATCCCAAACTCTGTAAAAATAAGGAGTACCATTTTTAATTTCCCAATCTTCACCATAAACCATCTCGCGGCTGGTACGATTGTTAGCGTATTTTTCTTTCCAGTTTTTAATTCCGTCCAGTAAAGTATTGTAATTCATACCAAAAACTTCCGGTACAGAACCGTCAGTTCTGGTTCCCGCGGCAATTAGGCCAGGAATTTCATCCGTTGGATCTAAAAATTTCAAGGTAGAAATCGGATTTGTAAAGGCTGTATTGGCACTATAAGAGAATCTTACCTGTCCTTCTCCTGTTTTTCCACCTTTAGTGGTAATCAAAACAACACCAAATGCTGCACGCGCACCATAAATAGAAGCCGAAGCCGCATCTTTAAGTACCGACATCGTAGCAATGTCATTTGGGTTGATAAGGGATAAGTCTGTGGGAACACCATCGACTAATATTAATGGAGCATCTGAACCATTGATAGTCCCTGCACCACGGATATTAATACTTGCGGCACGGTTGATATTTCCAGAGTTAAAAGCCACGTTTACACCAGGAGTGGTTCCCTGTAAGGCTTTACTAACATCTGTTAATGGTCTGCTTCCAATTGTTTTGGCAACATCTATATTAGCTACAGCACCCGTTAAGTTGGTTTTTTTCTGAGAAGAGAATCCCACAATAACCACTTCATCCAGTTTTGAAGTGCTTTCTGCAAGATCGACATTGATTTTTTGTTGGGCATCTACTTTTACGATAGTAGTTTCAAATCCCATATAACTAAAAGCCAGGCTTCGTCCCGGAGCAACACTAATAGTGTAGTTTCCATCAAAATCGGTAGTTGTGCCGTTTGAAGTTCCCTGAATTAGGACACTAACTCCGGGAAGCGGAAAACCATCTGTTTTGTTTTTTACGGTTCCGTTAATTGTCTTTGTTTGTCCAAAGGTTGACTGAATGAACAAAACCAACAATGAAATAAGGAGTAATTTTTTCATGATTATTTGGTTTTTTTAAATGGTTGTTAAGCAAATATATTTATTTATTGCATACAAATGCGACTTTTGTCGTGTTTTTTTAATTTTTAACTTAAATAATGCAAAATAACGCAAATTTACTTATTATTTTATGTAGAAAATCTATTTGTATGAATTGATAGTGCCAACAGTTGCGGTTATTGATATATAGGATAATATTTAATTGAATTATTTGATATATTTGCTCTGAATTTTAAATCTTTAAAAAAAATGTTGAAAGCCGAGAGACATAAATTTATAATGACTAAATTATATGAAGACCAAAAAGTTGTTACAACAGATTTAGCATTGGCTCTCGATTTGTCAGAAGATACTATCAGAAGGGATTTGAATGAATTAGACAGTAAAAAGCTGCTGGAAAAGGTATATGGCGGGGCTGTAAAATTTGTGGAAAAATCTGCAGATGTGTTTCAGATTCCGATTAATCAGGAAGAAGAAAAGAAAAAAATTGTATCAAAAGCCTTGTCCTTACTTCATGATGACCAGGTAATTATAATGAGTGGCGGAAGTACAAATCTCGTTTTTGCAAAGCTTATTCCTTCCGATTTAAAAGCTACTATATATACGTACAGTTTACCAATAGCCATGCAATTGTCCCAACATCCCAATATTGATTTAATTTTTATAGGTGGAAAAATGCAAAAAAATGCAATGGTAACCATTGGTATGGATGTTATTCAGGTTGTATCTAAAATTAAGGCTGATATTTGTTTTATTGGAGCAAGCAGCATTAGTATAAAACAAGGACTTACAGAAATTGGTTATGAAGTGTCTATAGTTAAAAAAGCAATGATTGAAGCTTCTGACAAAGTTGTTTCTATGTTTTCATCCAATAAATTAAATACCAAAATGCCTCACGCAGTCTGCGATCTTGGACAACTTGATACAATTGTTACCGAATTAGATCCTCAGGATGCAAGACTGGAAGAATATCGAAAAACAGGTGTCTTTGTTTTATAAAGACAGTAATTCTGAAAACACATTGCGTTTTTTTGCGTTTTTTAAATTTTATTTTGTTAAATAACGCAAAATAATGAAACGGCATGGTTTTTTGTTTATATTTGTTAAACCGAATAGTAACAACCAAACCAACCAATGTCCAATTTTCTTCCATTACAGCAATTATCAGAATCATTAGAAGGAGATTTACTTTATGATGAACTTCATAAAAAATTATATGCTACAGATGCATCTGCGTACCGAATTATTCCCGAAGCCGTAGCAATCCCAAAATCTGTAGAGGATATTATTAAGATAATTCGTTTTGCCTCAGAAAATAACATTTCTATTACTCCAAGAACTGCAGGAACTTCTCTGGCAGGTCAGACTGTTGGTAACGGTATAATTGTAGACGTTTCAAAACATTTTACCAAAATCGTTGCATTTGATCCGGAGAAAAAAACAGTAACTGTACAGCCGGGTGTTATTCGCGATGAACTCAATTTGTTTTTGCAGCCTCACGGTTTGTTTTTCGGCCCTAATACTTCAACAACCAACAGATGTATGATTGGCGGAATGGTGGGAAATAACTCTTCGGGAACCACTTCGATTCGGTACGGCGTAACCAGAGATAAGATCGTCGAAATAAAAGCCGTTTTAAGCGATGGAAGCCTTGCTGTGTTTAAGGATCTTTCGTCAGAAGAATTTTTAGAAAAAACAAAGGGAGATTCTTTGGAGAGTAAAATTTATAAGAGGATCTACGAAGAACTTTCCAATAAGGACAATCAGGAAGAGATTACCAGAGAATTTCCAAAACCCGAAATTCACCGTCGAAACACGGGTTATGCAATTGATGTTTTATTAAAATCGGAATTATTTTCGGGTACAGAATCTACCATAAATTTAGGAAAGCTGCTTTGCGGAAGTGAAGGAACACTCGCTTTTACCACAGAAATTACTTTAAAAGCAGACAATTTACCACCGAAAAATTCGGTGATGGTTGTAGCGCATTTTCATACCATTCAGGAAAGTTTAGAAGCGGTTGTAATCGCAATGCGTCATCATTTATACACTTGTGAAATGATGGACGACACTATTCTGGATTGTACCAAAACCAACAGGGAGCAGGCTAAAAACAGATTTTTTATACAAGGTGAACCAAAAGCTGTAATTATGCTGGAAGTGGGCTCGTATATCAGTATGGAAGATGCGGAGTTACAGGCCGACGCCTTGGTTAAAGATTTGCAGGAAAATAATTTTGGTTATGCCTTACCAAAGATTTATGGAGATGATATTGCCAAGGTAAACGAAGTCCGCAGAGCGGGATTGGGGCTTTTAGGAAGTATTGTCGGAGACGATAAAGCGGCCGATTCAATTGAAGATACTGCCGTAGAACTGAGTGATCTGCCCAATTTTATTGCCGATTTTGCCGCTATGATGGCCAGTCACGGACAAAGTGCGATTTACTACGCGCACGCAGGAGCAGGAGAATTGCATTTGCGCCCCGTGTTGAATTTAAAAACAAAAGAAGGATTACACCAGTTTAGAAATATCGCTACAGAAGTGGCCGTTTTAGTTAAAAAATACCGGGGTTCATTAAGTGGTGAACACGGCGATGGAATAGTCCGTGGTGAATTTTTACCTTTTATGATTGGTGAAAAAAACTATAATTTATTAAAAAGAATAAAAGCTGCTTTTGATCCGCAGACTACTTTAAATGCGGGGAAAATTGTTAACGCTTATAAAATGGATGAAAATCTCCGGGTGGAAGCAGGAAGGATCGAACCGGATATTAAAACAATCCAGGATTTCTCTGATAGTCTGGGAGTTTTGCGTGCAGCAGAAAAATGCAACGGTTCTGGAGATTGCAGAAGGTTACCATCGGCCGGAGGAACTTTATGTCCCAGTTATCGGGCAACACGCGACGAAAAAGATACCACACGTGCGAGGGCTAATGCATTGAGAGAATATTTGACGCATTCTGAGAAAGAGAACAAATTTGATCACGAAGAACTTTACAAAGTATTTGAGTTGTGTGTAAGCTGTAAAGCCTGCGCAAGCGAGTGTCCGAGTAATGTCGATATTGCAACTTTAAAATCAGAATTTTTATATCAGTATCAAAAAGCAAATGGATTTTCTGTCCGTAACAAAATATTTGCTTTTAATAACCAGGTTAATAAAGTCGGCAGTATTACACCTGCATTAACCAATTTTGCAGCAAATCTTCCTTTCGTAAAAAAAATGATGGGAATTGCACCTCAAAGACAAGTGCCATTATTGGCGAAAACTACTTTTAGAAAATGGTATAAAAAAAATAGAAAAAGCGCGGACAATAATTCTTTTAAGAACGGAAAATTATATCTTTTCTGTGATGAATTTACAAATTATTACGACGTGAATGTGGGAATAGATGCTTACGAATTATTAACGGCATTAGGTTATGAAGTGTTAGTAACCGAGCATGAAGAAAGCGGAAGGGCTTTTATATCCAAAGGATTTCTGGAGGAAGCGCAACAGGTTACAAATAAAAATATCAGTATATTTAAGAATCTTATTTCTGACGACATACCTTTAATCGGATTGGAACCATCAGCAATATTGACTTTTAGAGATGAATATATACGTCTGGCGGAAGATAAAGGGAGTGCCGAAAAAATAGCAAAAAATACTTTTACAGTTGAGGAATTCTTTAAAAGAGAAATAGCAAAAGAAAAAATTCATTCCGGTCAATTTTCAGATGAAGCAAAAAGCATAAAAATTCACGGGCATTGTCATCAGAAATCACTGAGTAGTGTCGAAGCATCATTTGCAATGCTTAATTTGCCAAAGAATAATTTGGTAAGTATTTACAATTCAGGTTGCTGTGGTATGGCTGGCTCATTTGGATATGAAAAAGAGCATTATAATATTAGTATGAAAATGGGGGAAGACACTTTATTTCCAAAAATCAGAAAAACAGAATCTTCCACCGAAATTGCCGCTGCCGGAACTAGTTGCCGCCATCAGATTTTTGACGGGACCAGCAGAAAAGCGCAGCATCCGGTGAGTATTTTAAGAGCATGTTTGAAATAAGTACTGAAACAAAAAAGCAACAATAAAATGAAGAAAGCAATCTATTTATTATTTTTTCTAGCAACATTATTTTCTGCAAAAGCGGCACAGGTTGATACTGTTCAGGTTTTTAGCGCTTCGATGAAAAAAAACATCAAAACATGTGTAATGCTTCCGGACAGTTATAAAAAAAGCAGTAAAAAATTTCCGGTAGTATATCTTCTTCATGGTTATAGCGGTAATTATGCGTCCTGGGCCAAAGATTTTAAAGAATTAAAAAAACAGGTCGATCTGTATGATTTTATTGTTATCGGCGTAGACGGAAACTATTCAAGCTGGTATTTTGACAGCCCAATTGATCCGACGTATAAATACGAAACCTATGTTACGGCAGAACTGGTTCCGTACATCGATAAAAATTATAAAACAATTACAAGTCGTGAGGGCCGCGCTATTTCGGGCCTGAGCATGGGCGGACACGGTGCTTTGTATCTGTCTATAAAACATCAGGATATTTTTGGCGCAGCAGGAAGTATGAGCGGTGGTGTCGATTTTCGTCCGTTTCCTGATAATTGGGATATTAAAAAACGTCTCGGCACCATAACCGAATTTCCTGAAAACTGGGACAAAAATACGGTAGTCAATATGCTTGATTTATTGCCCAATAATAGTTTAAAAATGATTATTGATTGTGGTGTGGATGACTTTTTTATGAATGTAAACAGAGATCTGCACGCAAAAATGCTGACCAGGAAAATAAATCACGATTACATCGAACGTCCCGGCGAACATAATCTTAGCTATTGGGAAAATGCACTAAAATTCCAGCTTTTGTTTTTTAGTAATTTTTTCAGTCAAAAAGCAAAAATATAAACAGATATGTAGTGCTAATTACCACACAAGTTAGCTTTACATTATTTTGGTTGGTTATCCTAACAGGTTTTCTAAAAGCCTGTTAGGTCTTTTTTACATGCCATTTTTAGAAATAAAATGAAATGAGCCTGCCTAATTTCATTTAAAAATCTATTTGCAAAAAATACAATATCTATGAAATATTTCTATTTAAAAATATTAACGCTTTTTTTTATTGCAACTGGTTTTTCTCAAGATAATGAAAAATCAACCGTAATAAAATTTATTCAACTCACTGATTTGCATGTTTCTGTCGGGAATGAAAATGATTTTTTACTTCAAGACATTGTAAAAGAGATCAATAATTCAGATTTCGAGTTTGTTGTCGTTACCGGAGATCTGACTAATCGCGGTGCAGATGATGAGTTGAAACAAGTGCATTCGATACTATCAAACCTAAAAAAGCCTTATTATGTAATTTCAGGAAATCATGAAACAAACTGGAGCGAAAGTGCCGGTCTGACGTACAAAAGAATATGGGGAAATGACCGGTTTGTTTTCTCAAAGGGAGACTATATTTTCATCGGTTTTCCTTGTGGCCCCTATATGAAAATGGGCGACGGATTTGTAAAACATGAGGATGTGCTTTGGCTCGATAAAACCTTAAAATACAGTTTAAAAAACAGCTCTAAAAAAGTTCTTAATTTTGCTCATTATCCATTAGACAATAGCGTAAGCAATTATAAAGAAGTACTTTCTGTTCTGGAGAAATATCCAACGGTGGCGAGTTTCTGCGGTCATGGACATACTTTAAAGAAATACGACTTTTCAGGTTTAAGTGGTATAATGGGAGCTTCTATTACTTCGCGTGACGGAAAAACAAAAAGTTACAATCAGGTTATTGTGAGTAATGACAGCATCAGAATTTATCAGAAAGAACTCGATAAACCTGGTGTTTTCAGATTTTCAGTTTCTTCTAATCCATCTAAAATTGTAATTCCTAAAGAAAATTCAAATACTCCATTTCCGGCTTTTATAAAAGATATCGCATCTCTTTACAGCGTTCCTGCGTTTGATAAAAAGAATCTGTATTTCACCAATTCGCTTGGCGAAATACAGTCTGTTGCTTTAAAAAACAAAACTGCAAACTGGAAAATCGAGACAGGAAATGCGCTTTACTTTTCTCCTGTTGTTGTTAAAAACAATCTGATTGCCGGTACAATTGAAGGCACTATTTTAGGATTTGACACCCAATCTGGAAAGCAAAAATGGAGTACTGCCGTTGGAGGTGTAGCTGTGGGTTCGCCAATTATAGAAAACAATAAAGTGTATACAGAAAGTTCTGCTGCATTTGTTTGCATCGATGCGGCTACCGGAAAATTACTTTGGGAAAATAAACTGCCAAAATCATATTCACAGGGAACACCGCTTATTCAGGGTGATAAAATAATTTTTGGAGTATGGGACAGTTATGTCTATTGTCTGGATAAAAATACAGGAAAGCTAATCTGGCAGTGGAATAACGGTAATGAAAAACAAATTTTATATTCTCCGGGAAATGTTAATGTCGCGGCTTCTCAAAAAAGATTGTATCTGGTTTCTCCTGAAAGATTTCTGACCATTTTGGACATCGAAACCGGAAAAACGCTTTTAAGAACATCTAAATGGAAAGTAAGAGAATCGATGGGAACAAGTGAGGACGGAAAATGGTTTTATGCCAAAACAATGAATGGCGAACTGTTGAGGCTTCCTTTATCTGATGATTTAGAATTAACCGAAGACAATTTAATTAGCCAGAGTAAAGTTTTGGATCTGAAAATAGAATACGATCATAATCCTGCACCGATTTTAGAAAAAAACAATAAAATTTATATAGGAAGCCGAAAAGGAGTAGTAATCATTGTTGATGCTGCAAAATTTGAAATAATCAAACAGCTTGTTTTAGGAACTTCAAGCGTAAACGGATTTTCTATTGACACAAATGGACAAGTATGGACTTCTCTTATTGAAGGCGGAATTTACAGATTAAACTAACTTTTTACGATATTAACTAATCAAAACAATATGAAAAGTATAAAAATTTTATTGCTTCTGTTGCTGTTTCATAGCCAGATGTTCAGTCAGCATTCTCCAAAAAGAGAAATGAGGGCCGCATGGATTTCAACCGTAGAAAATATCGACTGGCCATCAAAACCCGGATTGTCAGATAAAGAAATGAAAACCGAAATGATTGCCATTCTCGACAATCTTCGTTCTAACAATCTGAACACGGTTGTTTTTCAGATTCGTCCAACGGCGGATGCTTATTACAAATCGACAAAAGAGCCTGCTTCGCACTGGATCACTGGGACGCAGGGAGTTGCGCCGGGATTTGATCCTTTGCAGTTAATGATTGATGAAGCCGGAAAAAGAGGAATGAATGTGCATGTGTGGCTCAATCCGTACCGTGTTCAAAAAGATACTGTTAGAGATGTTCTGGCAAAATCACATTTGTTTTTTAAAAAGCCCAAGTTGTTTGTGACCTACGGGAAAAGCCGGTATTTTAATCCCGGATATCAGGAAACCAGAGATTTTGTATCTTCTGTAGTGGGAGAAATTGTTCGCAATTATGATATTCAGGCCATCCACATGGACGATTATTTTTATCCTTATAAAATTACCGGACAGGAATTTCCTGATGAAGAAGCTTTCGCGAAAGAACCGCGTCAGTTTAAGGATAAAGACAATTGGAGAAGGGATAATGTCGATTTGATTATCAAACAAATACGTGATACTATAATCGCCAATAAACCGGAAGTAGAATTCGGAATTTCGCCGTTTGGAGTTTGGCGAAACAAAGCCAAAGATTTAGATGGATCTAATACTGTAGCGGGGCAAACCAATTATGACGATTTATATGCCGATATTATAAAATGGCAAAAAGAGAACTGGATCGATTATGTGACACCACAATTGTACTGGCATATTGGATTTGACAGGGCTAATTTTGAAGTTTTGGCAAATTGGTGGGCAGCGCACAAATTTGGCGCAAATGTGTATGTTGGTCATGGAGATTATAAAATATCAAATACCGCAAAAGAACCGGAATGGAGAAGTCCTGATCAAATTGTAAAACAAATTGAAATGATTCGAAAAATGCCTTTAATCGACGGATCAATGCATTTTACGGCTTCTAATTTTCTGAAAAAAGGAGATACATTGAGAAAACCATTAATCGAAAAACAATATAAATACATTGCACTGACACCTGAGGCCAACAGGATTACCAGAATAAGTCCGCAGACACCGACAAATGCTGTTGCGGTACAAAAAGGGGACAGAGGAATTTTAAGCTGGAAAGCTGCCCTGAACGATAAAAAATACGTGATTTACAGATTTCCAAAAGGAAAAATTACCGATTTCTCCAATGCAGAAAACATTTATTATGTTACCACTGCTACAAAATTAGAAGTACCAAATCCTGATTTCAATAAATATACGTACGCTATTTCGGCTTTAAGCCAAACCCAGACCGAAAGTTCTCCCGCAGAATTTTTGGTAAAATAAAATATAGTAATGAAAAAATACATTTATTTATTTGCCATTTTCCTGAGTTCGCTTTCAGTTTTACAAGCGCAGAAACTCGATATCATTCCGAAACCTGTAAAAGTAAAACAGAAAGAAGGCGCTTTTGTAATTCCGTCGACAGTAAATATTATTGTGGATGAAAAAATTAAAAAAAGTGCAGATTATATAAAAAGCGGATTTTCAAAAAACACCCATACCAACCCGATTGTTTCTTTTGGAACTACAACCCAAAAGAACGCCATTTTATTTTTGGTTGATGAAAAATTAAATCTTCCCAATGAAGGTTACAAATTGAGAGTTACCAAAAAAGGTGTCATTATAAAAGGAAAAACTTCAAAAGGAGTTTTAAATGGTTACCAGACTTTATTGCAAATTTGTTCTGCGAAAGAAGTGAAAAAAGGCACAATCCCGTTTGTAAAAATAGAAGATTATCCACGTTTTGACTGGCGTGGTATGATGCTCGATTGTTCCCGACAATTTTTTGACAAACCAACTGTAAAAAATTACATTGACTGGCTGGCTGCTCATAAAATGAATATTTTTCATTGGCATCTTACCGATGATAACGGTTGGCGTGTAGAAATAAAAGCAATGCCTGATTTAACCGCAAAAGGAGCGTGGCGAGGACCAGGCGAAGTCTTACTGCCGTCTTATGGTTCAGGAAATCAGCGATATGGAGGATTTTATACGCAGGAAGATATTAAAGAAGTTGTGGATTATGCTCTCGAAAGAGGTATTTCTATCATGCCGGAAATTGAAATTCCCGGACATTCCCGTGCGGTAACCGCTGCTTATCCAGAAGTGGGTTGCGTTACGGAGCAGGAAACTAAAAGTGTTCAGGGAGAAGTGAAAAATGTCTGGTGTGTTGGTCGCGAAGAAAATTACGAAATTTTAGATTCGATTATTAAAGAATTTGCCGGACTTTTTCCTTTCGAATACATTCACGTAGCCGGCGATGAGGTCAACCGCGCCAATTGGGAACATTGCCCAAAATGCAGGGCTTTGATGCAAAAAGAAGGGTTTACAGATACCTATCAGCTGCAGAATTATTTTTTTAGAAGGGTAGAAAAAATCGTAGCTAAGTATAATAAGAAAACCGGTGGCTGGAACGAAATTCTGAAAGGCGGCGAAATTAGTAAGAATACAGAAATCTTTGCGTGGCAGGGAATCTCATACGGAATCGAATCGGCAAAAAAAGGTTTTTCGACCATCATGATGCCGGGACAATATACGTATTACGATATGGCGCAGTCTGAAAACGAACGAGGCCATCGCTGGGCGGCTATTACAGATACGAAAAGAGCGTATTCTTTCGAGCCAATTCCCAATAATGATTTAACTCCAGACGAACAGAAAAGAATTAGAGGTGTTCAGGGTGCTTTGTGGAGCGAATATCTGGATCGTCCGGCAAGAATTATGGAATACCAGAGTTACCCGAGAATTTGCGCGCTTTCTGAAATTGGATGGTCTCAGAAAAAAGATAAAAACTGGGATGATTTTTACGCAAGATTGACCAACAGTCACCTGCAGCGTCTGGCGAATATGGGAATTGCGTTTAGAGATTTTCCGCCAACGGCAATTTATAAAAACGGAACCATCACAGTAACTTCGCCTTATGCAGGAGCAATGGTGCGCTATGATGCGCAGGGAAATGAACCCACAAGACAATCGCCAATTTATACAAATCCGATTCAGACGAAGAATTACGAGCAATATCAGTTTCGAACTTTTTTTGATCAAAACTCGGCAAGTCCGTCAGTAAAAGTAGAAAAACTTCCTGTAGCAGTTTGGAATACTTCTAAAGCAGAATCCCTGACAATTTCTGAGAATATTTCAGAACATATTGACAAAAAAGGAATTTGGTATTTGGCTTTTACACCCGAAAAAGACGAAGCTGCAAACGGAATGATTAAAGCTGTTTCTTTGTTTGAAAATGATAAACTGCTTCAGACTTATTCTGAAGAAAAAACGTTAAAATCTAAACCCCGTCTTCGATTTGTGATCGAAAATTATAACGAAAAAAATACGTATCGCCTGGAATTTGTGGTTGAAAATAAAGAAGTAAAAGAATCTTCCGCGAAAGCAAATTTCAATTGTTCCTCATATTTGGAGCCGGAAGTAAAAGTAACTTCTTCGATGGCAGAAAATCCTAAATTTCCAATTTCGAATTTAGAAGATTATAATATCGAAACGTATTTGAGAACCGATGTGGCGTGCAAAGACGGCGACTGGATTTTGTACACTTTTACAAATCCTGTAGTATCATCAAAAATTGAAGTTTTAACCGGAATTCCACATCATCCCAGATTTATTGTTAATGATGGTTATGTGGAATATTCGTTTAACGGAACTGATTTTGAAAAAGGGGAAATTTTCGATTACGGAAATGCCTCAATTTACCCGAAAAAAGCCGTAAAAGCCGTGAGAATTAAAATAACCGGAACCAATAATGAGCTTTTAATGGCAGCTCAGGATTTAAGAATTAATCCGTAATAAGATGAAAAAGATACTATTTAAAATTGCGATTGTTTTTGGAATTACTTTCGGAATAGCATTTCAGTCTTTTGGACAATCCAATAAAAAGTTGGATTCGGACAGAAATGAAATTTTCATCGATTCGATAATGAATAATGCGTTAGAGAAAGGATTTTTTCCCGGCGCTCAGGTTATTGTTGGAAATAAAGATTCGATTTATCTCTCGAAAAATTACGGATTTCTTGATTATTCCAAAAAAGAAAAGGTAAAATCAGAAGACCTCTATGATCTGGCTTCGATGTCTAAGATTTTAGGCGCGACATTGGTAACAATGCGTTTGGTTGGTGAAAACAGAATAAAACTGAATGAAAAATTAGGAGATGTCGTTTCGATGTATAAAAACACAGCGATTGCAGATTTAACTCTTTTCGAAATGCTCACGCATACTTCCGGACTTACGCCAAGTATCACTTTTTATCAGGCCTTATTGTCGACGCCAGACGGTTCGCCATTTTTGAGTAAGGACAAATCAGAAAATTATCAGGAGCTTTTTGACACGATGTTCGTCAATAAAAATATCATCTATGATCCCAAATATGTTTCTTTTGAACCCAAAGCCAATTATGTTCAGGTTTATAAAAACATTTGGCTGAATCCGGATTTTTATAAATTGGTTTATGAAAAAATAGCAGCAGCTAATACGCATCCGAGAGGAAAATATTTGTACAGCGATTTAAATTTATTGCTTGCACAGCAAATGATTGAAACCAAAACGGGTTTAAAATTAGATCAGCTGGCAAACGGAATTTACAGCGAACTTGGAATTTCGAAAATAGGTTATAATCCTTTAAAATGGACTTCTTTGGAAAATGTGGCACCGACAGAATACGACCCTTTTTTTAGAAAAGATACGATCCGCGGATTTGTTCACGATGAAGCTGCGGCAATTTTAGGCGGAGTTTCAGGAAATGCCGGATTATTTGCCAATGCACAATCTATTTCTGTAATCTGTCAAATGTTGCTGAATGATGGAAAGTATAATGGAAAGCAGGTTTTAAAATCAAAAGTGATCAAAGAATTTATAAGGTCGCCATTAGTAAAACAAGGAATTTATCGGGGAATAGGTTTCGACAAAAGGAAACCCGATGAGTTTTATAAAGCAAATGATTTCGGTCACACCGGATTCACCGGAACTTTTTTCTTTATGAATCCCGACAACGGCAGATTTTTGGTTATACTTACAAATCGCGTTAACCCAACCCGAACCAACAGGTTGATGTACCAAGATGATTTGTGTCCAAAAATCTGGAAGCAAATAAATAATTGATTTTATCCTAACAGGTTTCAAAAACCTGTTAGGTATCAAACTAAAAAATTAACGTATCTTTTTTGGCACGCAGATTTAAAATGATTTAAGCAGATTTGCACAGATTTTTTAAAGGAAATCAATTTAAATCCTGTTCGAATCTGCAAAATATGCGTTAAATTTTTTTTGCCACGAATTGCAGTAATTTTCACTAATTGTTTATGCACATTTAAAATGATTAGGAAGATTATTTTAAGGAAAAATCAAATTAAAATCTGCTCAATCTGCCAAATCTGCGAGAAAACTTTTTACTACGAATTGGACTAATTTTTCACGCAGATTTAAAATGATTTAGGCAGATCCAAAACAGATTATTTAAAAGAAAATCAAATTTCAATCTGCTTAAATCTGCAAAATCTGCGTTAAAATTGTCAAAGCTTATTTAATCCCATTATTCTGTGGCTATAAATTAGTGAAAATTAGCGCAATTCGTGGCAAAACAAAACATAACATTATGAAAAAACTAATCCTAATTTGTGTCTTAATAACCACAGTTTCATTTGCCCAGATAAAAACCGGAGCACAGAATTACAAAGCGTATCTTCCTTTATTAAAAGGGAAAACCGTCGGTATTGTAACCAATCAAACGGGAATAATCGACGAGAAAACCCATTTGGTTGATTTTCTGGTCAGAGAAAAGATAAAAATAAAAACCATTTTTGCACCCGAACATGGTTTTAGAGGAACAGCTGATGCGGGTGAACATGTTTCAGACGAGACAGATTCAAAAACAGGATTATCGATTACTTCGCTGTACGGCAAAAACAACAAACCTACTGCTGAGCAATTGAAAGACATTGATATTATCGTTTTTGATCTTCAGGATGTCGGAACGAGATTATATACCTACGTTTCCACCATGCACAGAATTATGGAAGCTTGCGCAGAAAACAACAAGCCCTTAATCGTTTTGGATCGCCCAAATCCGAACATTCATATTGTGGACGGACCCGTTTTGGATATTGCTTTTAAAAGCGGCATCGGTATGCATCCCACTCCTTTGTTGCACGGAATGACTCTCGGTGAAGAAGCTAAAATGATCAACGGTCAAAAATGGCTGAAAGACGGCATACAATGTAAATTGATGGTAATTCCGTGTTTGAATTATAACCGAACAATGAGTTATAGTTTACCGGTAAGGCCTTCGCCGAATTTACCCAACGATCAGGCTATTAATCTTTATGTGAGTTTATGCCTTTTTGAAGGAACCAACGTAAGTATGGGACGCGGTACCGAAAAACAATTTCAAATTTATGGTTCGCCTTATTTACCAAAAAGCAATTTCGCCTTTACCCCAAAACCAAACTTTGGAGATAAAGATCCTTTGTACAATGGTATTGAGTGCAATGGAGAGGATTTATCCGGAATTCCAAAAATTGATAAACTGGAAATAAAATGGCTGATTAAAGCGTATCAGACAACAGCCGATAAATCAAAGTTTTTTGATAAAAGAAAATTTGCCATAAGAGCAGGAAATGAAAAACTGCAACAGCAAATAGAATCAGGAGTTTCTGAAGAAGAAATTAGAAAAAGCTGGAAAGAAGGAATTATGGAATTTAAAAAAATGAGAATGCCGTATCTGATTTATAAATAAATAATATTTTATTTCCGGGTATTTAAAAACAATTAAGATAGTTTGTCATTTCGACAGAAAGGAAATAAAATGCGTAACCACAAAGATTGTCAATATTTTTGGGAATTCCTGTGTAGCCGATTCACCTATTCGCTGTCTCATATTTGCTTCGTCTAAATAATAAGAATTCTTCTTTTCTAAACAATTGTCCTAGCCCAGATAGGAGCGGCATCCTTTTGTGTCTCGTTTTTTCACGAGATACAAAAGATATAGCGGATAGCTGGAAATTGCTCCTTAAAAAAAATCGCATATCAAAATTCAAAAGCCTTCGACTTCGCTCAGTGTGACAATTGTTTTTTAATTTTTTTAGTTTCTTATTGATATGTTCAAAAAATATTCACAAAAACAAAAATCTCAGAACCTTAGTGTCTTAGCACCTCAGAACCTCTATTTCAAAACAAACTCATTTTCTTTCAATTTTTTCAAAACTGCGGCAATAATTTTAGAGCGGCATTCCGAATTTTCGTTATAGGGACCTGTCTTAATCCAGTATCTGATATTTAAATGAATAACCCCCGCCGCGGCAACGTCTGTAATTACGGCAGCATTTTCATGGTCTTTTTCGGTTACATCTTCGCTGTTTCCCAACACTTCTTTTACAAGTTCGATGGCGCGGGTATAGTCAGAACCGTATTCGAGTCCGATCGTGAAAGTCTGCAGAAGAAAACCCTGGCTGTTGTAGTTGGTTAGCGTATTTTTAATTAAAAGTGCGTTTGGAATGTAAATGATTTTAGAATCACTTTTTACTTCAGTATCACGCAGGTTAAGGTTAATGACTTCTCCTTTTACGCCGTTACTTTCAATGATGTCACCGATGTTAAAAGGACGTTTAAAAGCCAGCAGGATTCCGGCAAGGAAGTTTTCTCCAATATCTTTCAGCGCAAATCCGATTACAAAAGCAGAAATTCCGGCTCCGGCCAGCATGCTTGTGGCAACGCCTTCCAGACCAATAATACGGAACATCATCAGGATTCCGATAATGATTAAAAACGATTTAATTAGACGCGCTATAAAAGTGGCGAGCAGGCGGTCGTGCATTTTCGCTTTTAGACGGTTTCCGGCAAAAAGACCAACACGGCTTGCAATAAACCAGGAGGCAAGAATGACCAAAATGGCCAGAATAAATTTTGGTGTAAGATCGACAATGCTATTGTAATAGCCTTCAAGGTGGCTGATAACGTCCTGAAAGAAATTTTCCATAATATAAGGCGTAAAAAATGTAAAATTTTAAAATTACTTTTTTCACTGAAAAAATGTTTTACACGATTCCTGCAGAATTTTATAAAATATAATGGATGCCATAGATAAATTGCCAAATTGAAACATTTTACCGTGCTATATTTTTATCTTTGCGTTCTGAGTTTTTCAGGAATTATTTTTATAAAAAGCACTACTTACATGTTGACCCAATCTCATTTAGAGCAACTAGCCGTAACGCTCGAAGGCACACTTTTATTTGATGAGCTTCATAAAACGCTTTATTCTACCGATGCCTCGGTTTACAGAATCAGACCTAATGCGGTGGCATTGCCTAAAACAACTGAAGATATTGCGAAATTAATCCGGTTTGCAGCAACGCATAATATTTCGGTTACGCCACGAACAGCCGGAACTTCGCTCGCCGGACAGGCAGTAGGGGATGGATTGGTAATTGACGTTTCGAAACATTTTACAAAAATTATTTCGTATGATTCCCAAAAGAAAACCGTTACCGTACAGCCAGGCGTAATTCGCGATGAGCTGAATTTATTCCTGAGACCACACGGTGTTTTTTTTGCTCCTGTAACTTCCACTTCCAACCGTGCTATGATTGGCGGAATGGTGGGAAATAATTCTTCGGGAACAACTTCAATACGATATGGGGTTACGAGAGATAAAATTGTAGAAGTGAAAGCCATTTTAAGTGACGGAACCGAAGTTACTTTTGGTGAATTAACTTCGGCGGAATTTATCGAAAAAACTAAAGGAGACGCCTTAGAAAATAAAATATATAAAACAATTTACGACGAACTTTCTATAAGAGAAGCTCAGGATGAAATTGTAAAAGAGTTTCCGAAACCGGAAATTCACCGCAGAAATACCGGCTATGCAGTGGATATTCTGCTAAAATCTGAATTATTTGGCGGAACAGAGCCTACAATTAATCTCGGGAAACTGCTTTGCGGAAGCGAAGGTACTTTGGCTTTTACAACCGAAGTCACGCTAAAAGCTGATGATTTGCCACCCGTTCATAATATTATGGTCGTGGCACATTATCATACCATTCAGGAATCTCTGGAATCGGTTGTAGTGGCAATGAAACATCATTTGTACACTTGCGAAATGATCGATGATACGATCCTGGATTGCACCAAAACCAACAGGGAACATGTCAAAAATCGTTTCTTTTTAGTGGGAGAGCCTAAAGCGATTATGATGTTTGAAGTGGCATCGCATAGTCTGGAGGATGCAGAAAAGCAAGCCGATGCCTTAATTGAAGATTTAGAAAAGCATAATTTCGGCTATGCCAGTGTAAAAATTTACGGTACTGATATAGAAAAAGCAAACGAACTCAGAAAGGCAGGTCTCGGACTTTTAGGAAGTATCGTAGGCGATAACAAAGCAGCGGATTCTATTGAAGATACCGCGGTTGAGGTAAACGATTTACCGGAATATATTGCTGAATTTTCTGCAATGATGTTAAAGCACGGTCAGGAAGCCATTTATTATGCGCATGCCGGGGCAGGAGAATTGCATTTGCGTCCGGTTTTGAATTTGAAGAAAACAGAAGATTTAAAATTATTCAGAACCATTGCGACAGAAGTGGCGCATCTGGTAAAAAAATACAGAGGTTCACTAAGCGGGGAACACGGCGACGGAATTGTACGCGGGGAATTTATTCCGTTTATGATCGGAGATAAAAATTACGAATTACTGAAACGTATTAAATTAGCATTTGATCCGAATTCGGTTTTGAATATTGGTAAGATTGTAAACGCACTGAAAATGGATGAAAATCATCGTGTAATTTCCGGACGCGTTGAACCGGATATTAAAACGTTTCAGGATTTCTCAGACAGTTTAGGAATTCTGCGTGCGGCCGAAAAATGCAACGGTTCGGGCGATTGCAGAAAATTACCATCGGCGGGAGGCGCAATGTGTCCGAGTTATCGTGCGACTAAAAACGAAAAAGAAACCACACGTGCGAGAGCGAATGCTTTACGCGAATACCTGACGTATTCTGAAAAAGAAAATAAATTTGACCAGAAAGAACTTTATGAAGTTTTTGAATTGTGTGTAAGCTGTAAAGCCTGCGCAATCGAATGCCCGAGTAATGTAGATGTTGCAACGCTGAAAGCAGAATTTTTATACCAATACCAAAAAGCAAACGGATTTTCGATACGAAATAAGATTTTTGCCCATAATGCCAAACTGAATAAAATGGGAAGTAAATTCCCGTCGGTTACCAATTTTATTTCAAATCAGCCTTTCGTTAAAAAAACAATGGGAATTGCAGCCGAAAGACAGGTTCCGCTTTTAGCGAAAAAGACTTTTAGAAAATGGTTAGACGGCAACAAACCTGCTACCGCTGATTTTCCAAACGGAAGATTGTATTTATTTGTAGACGAATTCACGAATTATTATGACGTAAATATCGGAATTGACGCCTTTGAACTTTTAACAAAATTAGGTTATCAGGTTTTGGTTATTGATCACGAAGAAAGTGGAAGAGCTTATCTTTCTAAAGGGTTTTTGGAAGAAGCAAAGCAAATTGCCGATCACAATGTAAATGTTTTTAAAGATTTGGTTTTAGCCAACGCACCTTTAGTCGGAATAGAGCCATCGGCAATTTTAACTTTTAGAGACGAATATTTACGCTTAGCGGATGATAAAGAAGCTGCTGAAAAATTGTCCAGAAATGCTTTTACAATAGAAGAATTTTTTAAGAAAGAAATCATCGACGGAAAAATCACCCCGGAATCATTTTCTGAAGAAACCAGGGAAATTAAAATTCACGGACATTGCCATCAGAAATCTTTAAGTTCCGTCGAAGCGACTTTTGCAATGCTGAACCTTCCTAAAAATAATACCGTTACAATTTACAATTCAGGTTGTTGTGGAATGGCAGGATCTTTTGGTTATGAAAAGGAACATTATAACGTCAGCATGCAGATGGGCGAGGACACTTTGTTTCCAAAAGTACGCAACACGGCAGAAAACGTTAAAATTGCCGCTGCAGGAACTTCATGCCGCCATCAGATTTATGACGGAACCAAAAGGGAAGCGCAGCATCCGGTTAGTATTTTGAGAAGCTGCTTAAAATAGGTATTGATTTTTGTTTCACGCACATTTAACAGATTTAAGCTGATGATGCTGATTTATTTAAATCTGCATTATCTGCGTAAGAAATATTGCGACAGATTAAAGGATTATCAAGATTAAGATCTGCTAAATCTGCGTGAAAAATATTGCCACGGAGTGCGGAAATTATTATATTAAAAAATCTGCGTTTAATCTCCATGAAAGAAAATATTGCCAAGGATTTGACTCATAAATCTGTGGACAAATAAGTTATGTCAGGCTAACTTTTTTGCCGGTTTCAGCAGCTTTATAAATCGCATTAATAATCCTGATGTCTTTAAGCCCTTCTTCACCGGTGATATGATTTGGGAGCTTTTTGTTTGCTAAAATCATTTTAGAAATTTCATCCATCTGGGTTTGCTGCTGTGCAATTGGCGGAAATTTGATCGGGCCCTGCGATGATTTTCCGGTATACGGACCATAACTTAAAGCAGGACTTAATTCGAAAAATCCATTATCTGCAGTGGTATAAATTCTGTCAATATTATAACCACATGAAGTATTACAATTTGCCATTGCGCCACTAGGAAAAACCATTTGCCAGGATATGCTCTCTTCTGTTTCAGAAAAGCGATTTTTATCGTTAATCGTCCCAAATTGTGCAGTAACAGAAATCGGTTCTTCACCTAAAATATATCGGCTGGCCTGTATGCAGTAAATTCCTAAATCCATTAACGGACCACCGCCCGACAGCTTTTTATTAAGTCTCCATTCGTCACGGTCATTTATATTAACTGCTTCTTTCGCCACTGTATCGTAAGTTTTATAACCCAACGAGCTTTCTATATAACGTATTTGTCCGAAAACTTTTTGCTGCCCCAATCTTTTAATTTCCAAATGTGTAGGTTCGTAATGCAGACGATATCCAATTGCGAGCTGTACCTTGTTCTGCTCGCAGGCTTTTATCATTTCTTCGCAATCCTGCACGGTAATAGCCATTGGCTTTTCGGTAATAACGTGTTTACCGGCTTTTGCGGCACGGATTGTAAATTCCTTATGGAGTCCGTTTGGCGTTACAACATATACTAAATCAATGTCTTTGTTTTTTGCAATTTCATCAAAATTTTCATAATTGTAAATATTCTTTTCCGGGATATTGTATTTGGTTTTCCATGTAGCAGCTTTAGAAGGAGTTCCGGTAATAATTCCGTTAAGAGTGCAGTATTCAGAGGTTTTAATTCCTTCTGCCAGTAATTCGGCATAGACACCTAATCCGCATAAGGCGACATTTAATTTTTTCCCGGTATAAGGCTGTTTGTTTTCCTCATTTTCGGTTAAAAAAGAAGGGAGCGTAGTCATGACAGCCGTAGCGCCAACGCCGAGCCCAAATTTATTTACAAAAGAACGTCTTGAGATTTTTTCCATAATTTGTCTTTTAGGTTAAATAGTTACATATTAGTAAGCTGATTTAGAGAAACGTTACATTTTTAATAAAGATAGGTTTTAACTGGCAAATGACGAAGAGGTTTTTAAGGAAACAGGAGGCTTGTCTCTCCCAGATTTATTTTGTTGTTTAGAATTAAAAATTTACGCATATACTGAAGTTACAAAATCGCCATTCTCTGCCTAAATCTGGAAGGGGAAATACAATCACAGATAAATAAAATAATAGTAGCTTGCTTTACTTCGTCACTATTTTTTTTTAAAAATAAAATAAAACGCATGTCTTATCATATTTGTGGCAAAAAAAAATGAGACCGTAAAACAAAATCGTTTTATATATTTGATATAAAGATAATTTTTGCATTATTTGCAAAATAAAAGCGTTAAGTCTAAATTAAATTAATTTTAACTGCAGAACCACTATATGGCATTTTCAAATTTATTCCGAAAAAAGACGGTCCAGGATATATTAAGACAAGTTGCAAAAAATGAAGCCGATGGTCATGATGCGTTAGGAAAACACCTGACCACTAAAGATTTAACTGCTTTTGGTATTGCAGCGATTGTTGGTGCCGGTATTTTTAGTACTATTGGAAAAGCCAGCGCAGACGGAGGTCCGGCGGTTATTTTCCTTTTTTTATTTACGGCTTTGGCTTGTAGTTTTGCTGCTTTCGCTTACGCGGAATTTGCTTCTATGGTTCCGGTTTCAGGAAGTGCCTATACCTATTCTTATGTAGCCTTTGGAGAAATTATAGCATGGATTATTGGCTGGGCATTAATTATGGAATATGCTGTAGGTAATATAACGGTCGCCATATCGTGGAGTGATTATTTTACGGGCTTGCTCAAAAGTGGCGGTATTCACTTGCCGCAATGGATCCAGATGGATTACCTGACTGCTTCAAACGGATTTAATGACGCCGAAGCTTTGATGCGAGGCGGAAAGTCTTTTGCGAATTTAAGTACCGCTTTGCAGGATGCGCACACAGCCTGGACAACGGCACCTACATTTGGTTCATTCCATTTTGTTACAGATATTCCTGCTCTATTTATTATTATATTAATTACAGCATTGGTTTACCGGGGAATGAAAGAATCTCGTAACGCGAGTAATTTAATGGTTGTGGTAAAACTTTGCGTGGTTCTCTTAGTAATTGCGGTTGGAGTATTTTATGTAGATACGGCTAATTGGGATCCTTTTGCGCCAAATGGAGTAGGAGGCGTTTTGAAAGGAGTTTCGGCAGTTTTCTTTGCTTATATTGGTTTTGACGCCATTTCGACCACGGCAGAAGAATGTAAAAATCCGCAGCGTGATTTACCACGCGGAATGATGTGGGCGATTATTATCTGTACAATTTTATATATCGCTATTGCTTTAGTTTTAACCGGAATGGTCAATTATACAGAACTAAACGTTGGAGATCCTTTAGCATTTGTTTTTGAGAAATTAGATTTAAGATGGATGTCAGGAATTATCGCCGTAAGTGCTGTTGTGGCAATGGCGAGTGTTTTGCTTGTTTTCCAGATGGGACAGCCCAGAATCTGGATGAGTATGAGCCGTGACGGATTATTGCCAAAGAAATTTTCTACAGTACATCCAAAATTCAAAACACCATCTTTTGCTACAATTGTAACTGGTTTTGTGGTTGCGATTCCGGCTTTATTTCTAAACCTGACCATGGTAACCGATTTATGCAGCATCGGGACATTATTTGCCTTTGTACTAGTGTGTGCCGGAGTTTTAGTACTTCAGAATAAACCCGAAATTCCGAGAGGGAAATTCAAAACGCCTTATATCAATTCAAAATATATTCTGCCTTTTTTAATCCTAATCGGATTGTATTATGCCTTTGCAATTAACAATAAAGCGACAATGGCTTTTATTAATAATGAAGCGCAGACTTTTGACGCGACAACTATTATAACATCTCTGGATAAAGAAGATTCAGATAAAGTTTCGGTGTATTTAAAAAGTATTGAAGTTGATAAACGAAATGAAAAATCAGATTTGGAACATTTGCTGGGACAATACCAGGACGATGAAGCTAAATATGCAGAAGTTGTAAAAGGTTTGCCAATAAACGATTCTTTAAAATACGAAACAGGCTTTCATTTATTTAAACATAAAATTCCAATGTGGATATTCTTGTTTGTATTGGTTGGATTAGCGGTTTGGGCATTCAGAAAAAACCTATCCTTAATTCCACTTTTAGGATTAATCTGCTGTCTTTATATGATGGCCGAATTAAGTGTATGGAACTGGATTTACTTTACCGTCTGGTTAATTATTGGACTTCTGATATACTTTGGCTATAGCCGAAAAAACAGTAAGCTTAATTTAGCTGAGGTTAAAAGTTAGAACTAAAAGTAAAATATAAAAGCCGCTTTGGATATTTTCAAAGCGGTTTTTTTTGTGTAATCATTTGTTTTTTTGTGAAATTATAATCTGACTTCGAAAATAACTTAAGTAAAAAATCATATTTTAGCACCTCCCAATTCAACCTCAAAAATATGAAACCTACTATTTCCCTGTCGGCATTATTCTTATTATTTACTACAACTATCTTAAGTCAAACCATCGCTGATTTAAAATTAAAACCCAAAGAAATTCCGAAAGGCGGTTATATGGTTAGCGACGGAAATATATGTATTACGCCTCAGGCCTGTACTTTTTATAATGATATTGAGACGTACAGCAACATTGTGGGTATGGTAAAAAATAAAGCCATTCAGAGTTTTAAAAGCAAAGCAGACCGTGGTTCTATCATGTATTTTGAGTTTGAACATGTTTTTAAAGGCGATCGTTTTTTACAAGGCTTATTGTGGGGAAAAGCCGGCGAACCTACAGAAGAGCATCCCGAAGAATATGTGGTGAAAGGAAAATTCCTGATTATATGGAGTTTTAAAACGGACAGTCCTGTTAAAGAAAAATCGGAGAACAAAATAGAAGCCTTATTGCCATAAATTAATTGTCCTAATCTACACTTCATTTTTAATTCGTAACTTCGAAAGTTAAAATAATATACAATGAAACCACAAATACGAATCTTAATTTATTCTATACTTTTCTTTTTATATCTTACTTCAACACATTTTTTATTAGAAGTAAATGAAAAATTCAATGGTGATGCCTTTGTAACTTTGGGAGTTGGTTTCGCTTCCTTCAACCTTATATATGCTTTTACCGCGTTAAAATGGAAACCAATTCTAAACGTAATTTGTGCACTTACGATTGCGGCTTTGTCTATGTTTCTGGCTTTAAAATTTGCCGATTTACATTTACTGACCAAATATGATCCCTATGAAATTAAAACTGCCATTTTTGCAAATGCTGTTTTTTCTATTGTGTTTTGGGAAATTGTGTACCAGGTAAAAATTAGAAAAAATAAAAATTAATTGCTCCGGTTTTTTAGCTGGAGATTCTTTAGTAAGTCTTTTTTATTTTACAATTCTACTTTGGTCAAAGATGCCGTCCCCCTAAATTGATCGCATGATTTGTTGATTTCCTGATAATTCTATTTAGAATGCGATTATACATACTTAAAAATAATTCCTTAGATTTACTTTAAGTATTTAAAAATCAATATTATGAAACGACAGCCATCCATCGACATAGTCCGGGGAATTGTAATGATTATTATGGCTTTGGACCATGTTCGGGATTTGATGCACATCGATTCAATTACACAGAGTCCGACCGATTTGGCAACTACTTCGCCAAATAAGTGACTGGATGTATCTTGAAAACGGAAAATTATTTGGCGGCTATACCATAAGAGTTTTACGTAACAATATGAGCGAGGAAGAGCGCAAACAATTTGATTCTGAAAGCGGTATGCAAATCGACTAATTACTATGAAAAATATTGTTATTCTGTTACTGGTAATCTTGTTTACAAATTGTAAATCGGATGAAAAAAAAGAAGTACCTGTTAATTTAAAAGATAAAGCAAGTGAAGAACTTCCTGCTTTAGAAATTACAGCAATAGATTCAACACAATTTCCTGCTTCTGTAAAATATGAAGGTTTCGTAAAAAATGCGGTTCGGTGGAAAGACAAATTAGGCCATAATATTGTTATTACTACTGAAACAGGTTACCACATCAATAAAAAATTTAAACATGAATTTGAGGACAGTTCAGATGCTGAGTTGTTTGCGTACCATTATATAGTTTCCGCAAATGACGCCAGACAAACCTGGCGCGTCTATGATTTTATTTCAGATTGTCCTGTGGATATTGTTGCATCTTTCGTAAAAAATACTTTTCAGGTTACCGATCTTAACCATAATGGGATTGCCGAAATATGGCTGATGTATAAAACGGTTTGTCACGGTGATGTGAGTCCGTCTGATATGAAGGTAATTATGTACGAAGGAAGTCAGAAATATGCCATGCGAGGGGAGAACAAAGTTCAGGTCGGAGTTCATGATAATGGCGAGAATTATTATTTGGGCGGCGAATTTAAAATGGATGAAAATTTTAAGAAAGGCCCTAAAGTCTTTAAAGATTTTGCCCAAAAATTGTGGGATAAAAATCTGATGGAAAAATGGGAAGAATAAAATTTCTTAGTTTTTCTCCTTCTTCTGAAAAACAAAAAGCCTAAACTAGCCCCGATAGAGCCGATATCCTCGCAGTCCCGATGGCAATCGGGACGAAGAGATAAAGGCGAAAGCGGGACAGCTGGTCTTGTAAAAATAATTTTTCTGCTCCTCAATAAATTGAAAATCATACTGTTCTTGTTACCTTATAAACAGAACTACATCATCCAATTAATACAAACTTCTTCGTAAAACAACTCTCTTTTTATTTAAAAAAACAATATTTATTATTGCGCAACCAAAAAGTTGCTTATATTTGCAACTGATTAGTTGCTAATTTTATTTTTAATCTAATGAAGAGAGATGTTTTTCAGGCGATTGCCGACCCGACGAGAAGAGCGATTTTGGTATTGATCTCTTCAAGCGCACTGACGCCAAATGCTATTGCAGAAAAGTTTCAGACTACGAGACAGGCGGTTTCCAAACATATCAAAATACTGAATGAATGTGATTTACTGGAAGAAAAAAAAATGGGCCGTGAAATTTATTATCAGCTCAAAATTGATAAAATGAAAGAAATTGACCGTTGGCTGGAGCAATTTAAAGTGCTCTGGGAACAGCGTTTTAGTCAATTGGATCAAGTGTTATTTAACTTAAAACCTAAAGAAAATGAAAAATGATTTGCAAATGAATTTTACGGTAGACAAGGAAAACAAAACTGTAAATATACAGCGTGAATTTAATGCTGCACTTCCGGAAGTGTGGTCTGCATGGACAGAAGCCGCAATTTTGGACCAATGGTGGGCGCCGGCTCCTTTTAAGTCGAAAACGGTAAGCATGGAATTTAAAGAAGGCGGACGCAGGCTTTATGCAATGGTAGGACCAGAGGGGCAGGAAAACTGGAGTAGTTTTGACTATACCTCGATTTCTCCTAAAACTAATTTTAAATATTCTTCGACTTTTTGTGATGCCGATGGAAAGCCGAATTCGCAATTTGGCAGTTCACATTGGGATGTTAATTTTTCTGAAAAAGAAGATGTGACCATTGTCGATATTTCGATTACCAGAGACAGTTGGGAAGAATTGGAAAAAATTATAGAAATGGGTTTCAAAGAAGGATTTACCGTTGCACTGAAAAGTCTGGATGCAATATTTGAAGCCAAAAAGTAAAATTGTATCAAATTTTAAATCGCAGAAATATGAAAAATAATTTATTAATGGATTTTATCGTAAATAAGGAAACGAGTTCGGTGCATGTAAAACGTGAATTTAATGCTGATCTTGCAACGGTTTGGTCGGCCTGGACAGAACCTGAAATTTTAGATCAATGGTGGGCTCCGGCTCCATGGAAATCTAAAACCAAGAATATGGAGTTTAAAGAAGGCGGTCGCCGATTGTATGCCATGTTAGGTCCCGCGGGCGAAGAACATTGGGCTATTGCTGATTTTAAATCGATTGCTCCAAAAACTAATTTTAAATATCTGGATGCTTTTTGCGACAGTGAAGGAAATCTAAATGCTGAATTTCCGCGTTCTGACTGGAATGTAAGCTTTACAGAACAAGATGGAAATACGTTTGTGGATATTCAAATCAGACATGAAAAACTTTCAGATTTGGAAATGATTATTCAAATGGGTTTCAAAGAAGGTTTTACCATTGCCATGGAAGGTTTGGATAAAATTTTAGAAAACGCAAAATAAGTTTTAAAATCTCAATTTTTTTAATCTCATTTCTTATGGAATGAGATTTTTTTGATTTGTATAACATAGCATTATTAAAAGTTATACTATAGTTTAATTAAATTTTAAAATAAAATTTCCTTCATTAGCAATATTTTATTCGCAAACGGAAGCGTGTGTTTATTTATAAGTATTTTTGTACAAAATTAAAGTAAATATTATGGGCTATGATATCACTTATCATCCAATTAGTGAACACGAAATTCAGGAATGGTATTTTGAACCGCTGAATGATCCGTCAAAAATCGACAAAATATGTTCACATTTAAATGTGCATGAAGTTTATAGAGAAAAATTTAAGAAAATAATTCTGGAAGCCCAGACAACTTCAACAAATGATTTTTTTGATAAGACACATGGCTATTACATAGCAATAGTGCAGGGATTTATCAGAACATTTTATTATACGAGAGGTTCTGCCTTCTCTTTTTTAATAAAAAAGGAACCTCAATTTAATAGTTATATAAATCAGTGGGAAAAAATTCTTTTAACTCCGGTTAAAAACCCTATCAAAAATAAAATATCTGAAAATTACTCCTCTGGAATATACATTCCTGCTGGCCAGGTAGTCAGAATTTTAAGTGACTATTATATTAATGAAAAAGTAAAAACAAAATTAGATGAATTTTACTCTCATGGTAGAATTTCAGTTTTCTTAAATGCTTTAGAATTTTGCAGAGAAAACAATTTAGGGTTATTAGAAGCAACAGAAGTAATTGTACCACATCCAATTGATCTAAATAAATCAATATGTTATTCCAATTTATTTAATTGTGACAAACAAGGAGCTTTACTTTACAGAGAAGCTGCATTAGAGCAAATAAAGGATATGGAACTAGCAAATAACTTACAGAATGGTGAGGTACTTAAGAGTTATGAAATTGTCAAAACGGAAGTCGGCGAAGCTCAGATGAATGTAAAAAAGGGCCTTTGGTCTAAATTATTTAGCAAAAGAAAATAATTCAAATTAAAATCAAAAAAGACCGCTAGTTATTTTAAAAGGCCGGGATAAAAGAAAAGCGGGTGAGATTAAATTCGTAATTTCGTTTACAAATTATCTTACTCTATTTCGATGAACAAATTTGCCCTGGCCTTTTTACTTCTTTTCTCTCCACTTTTACACAGCCAAAAAAATAAATCAGCACCTGCTGAAAGCAGACCTTTTGTGTTGGGTGTAATTGAGGAAATTCAATCTAAGGAATTAAACGAAAAAAGAATTCTGAATATTTATCTTCCGGAAGGTTATAGCGCAGAAGCTGACACAAAATATCCGGTCATTTATTTATTAGACGGTTCTGCAGATGAGGATTTTATTCACATTACGGGATTGGTTCAATTTAATAGTTTTGAATGGGTAAATCAGGTTCCTAAATCCATAGTGGTCGGAATTGCAACCGTAGACCGAAGAAGAGATTTTACTTTTCCTACGACGATAGAAAAGGATAAAGCCCGTTTTCCGACAACCGGGCATTCGGATCAATTTATTGCTTTTATTGAAAAGGAATTACAGCCTTTTATTGATAAAAAGTACAAAACCACTGAATCTAAAACGATTATTGGTCAGTCTTTAGGCGGATTATTAGAAACGGAAATCCTGCTTAAAAAACCATTTCTTTTTAATAAATATGTTATTGTTAGTCCGAGTTTATGGTGGGATAATGGTTCTTTACTAAACTTAAATTCTGAAATTCTTACACAAAATTTGAAACAGCCTACCGAGATCTACATCGCAGTGGGAAAAGAAGGTTTGACGCCAACGGAAATTCCCCGTGTTATGGAAGTTGACGCCAATTTATTAGCAGAAAAAATTAAAGCTTTAAAGAATAAAAATCTGAAAGTCTATTTTGATTATTTCCCCGATGAAAACCATGGTACAATTTTGCATCCTGCAGTTGCCAATTCTTTTAAGTTTTTCTATCCCATAGTGAAAGAATAAAATTTGATTTTGATTTATGTGCTGAAAAATCTAACCCAGCCAGCCTTCGCGGTCTAAACTTCGGTATTGAATTGCTTCTGCAATGTGCGACGAAATTATATTCTCGGAATTATCTAAATCTGCAATAGTTCTGGAAACTTTTAAAATTCTGTCGTATGCTCTCGCAGAAAGATTTAATCGTTCCATAGCGGTTTTTAATAGTTGTTTGGAGGCTTCATCCAGCACACAATATTCTCTAATTAATTTGCTGCTCATTTGTGCATTGTAATGTACATTTTCAATATTTTCGAAACGTTTGGTCTGAATCTCACGTGCTGCTGTTACACGTTTGCGAATTTCTACACTGCTTTCTGCTTTTCTTTCCTCAGCCAATTTTTCAAAGGGAACCGGAGTCACTTCGATGTGAATATCAATTCTGTCTAAAAGAGGTCCGGAGATCTTACTCATATAACGCTGCATTTCGTGGGGAGAAGACGTATTAGGAGTACTTGGGTCATTAAAAAATCCGCTTGGACTTGGGTTCATACTGGCCACCAACATAAAGGAAGACGGATACGTAATGGTAAACTTAGCACGTGAAATAGTTACTTCACGATCTTCTAAAGGCTGACGCATTACTTCGAGAACATCTCTTTTAAATTCCGGCAACTCATCCAGAAATAAAACGCCGTTATGTGCCATTGAGATTTCTCCCGGCTGCGGATAGCTGCCTCCGCCAACAAGTGCGACATTGGAAATAGTGTGGTGCGGACTTCTGAAGGGTCTTTGATTCATTAATCCGACTTCTTTTAATTTTCCGGCAACGCTGTGGATTTTTGTAGTTTCCAGAGCTTCACGTAAAGTCATAGGAGGCAAAATGCTAGGAACCCTTTTTGCCAGCATCGTTTTACCTGCGCCAGGAGGTCCGATTAAAATAATATTATGTCCGCCGGCTGCTGCAATTTCCATACATCTTTTAATGCTTTCCTGACCACGAACATCGGAAAAATCAAATTCGGGAAAATCCAGGGTTTTGTAGAATTCGGCTCTTGTATCTATAACCGTAGGCTCAAGCGTGCCTTTTCCGGCAAAAAAATCGATTATTTCTTTAAGATTTGAAACTCCGTACACATTTAAACCTGCTACAATGGCAGCTTCTTTCACATTTTGTACAGGAAGAAAAAAGCCTTTATATCCTTCTTCTTTGGCTTTTATTGCAATTGGCAGAGCGCCCCGAATAGGCTGAAGACTTCCGTCGAGAGAAAGTTCTCCCATAATAATATATTGTTCGATTTCCGGCGCTTTTATCTGGTCAGAGCCAACAAGAATTCCCATTGTAAGGGTAAGATCATACGAAGAGCCTTCTTTTCTGAGATCTGCCGGAGCCATATTGATGGTTATTCTTTTGCCAGGCATATTATAACCATTATTTTTGAGCGCTGCCGCAATTCTGAAACTACTTTCTTTAATGGCGCTGTCGGGAAGTCCAACTAAGTGATAACCAATTCCTTTATCCATATGAACTTCAACTGTAATTGTTGTAGCCTCAACCCCAAACACGGCACTTCCATAAACTTTTGTTAGCATAATTATTTTTCATTAAATATTTTTAAAACTAATGAAAAATAATTAAATGTAAATATTTTATTACAAAAAAATCTATTTAAAATGGAAGTTTAATTAGGGTTTTAATATCTTCTACAATCTTACTTAAATCCAGACTATTTTGATGTGACCAAAGTGTACTTTCAATTTGATTATTTAAAATACAATTTTGACATTCTAAAATTTCATGGGCATATCCTTTTCCTAAAGTGGGAAAATCATAAACAGTTTCTTTGTCTTTCTTAAATAAAGAGTAGCTATTGGCAACATACCAAGGCGCATTTAATTCGATACGTCCCTCTGTTCCCGAAATCACTGCTTTCATATCAGATTCAGAAACAATAGAAGCATGCAGGACGGACTGAGCAGCTTTATAGTTTAGTAGCATTGAAGTCTGCAAATCGATATTATTTTTATGTTTAATGACGCTTGCTATTACCTCTTTTGGATTCCCTAATAATATATAAGAAAGGAATAGGGGATAAACTCCGATATCAAACAATGCTCCGCCACCAAGTTCGGGATCAAAAAGTCTTTTATTTTCTGTTTCACTTCCGTGAAAAGCAAAATCGGCTTTTACATAGTTCACTTTTCCTATTATTCCACTATTAATTTTATGCAAGACGTCCTGCACCGATGGAATAAATCTGGTCCAGAAAGCTTCCATAAAAAATTTATTATGTGCTCTGGATGCTTCAATCATTCTTTCTGCATCATTATAAGATAGCGACATTGGTTTTTCGTAAAGAACATGTTTACCGTTTTTTAGTGCTTTTATTGACAATTCTGCATGCGAATTATGAGGAGTGGCGATATATACGATTTCTACTTCCGGATCTTCAAATAGTAAATCATAAGAATCGTATGTTTTAGAAGCGTTGAAAATCCTGGCAAATTCATTTGCTTTAGAAATGTCGCGGGAAGCAACGGCCGTCAATTCAGCATTTTCTATTAATAATAGGTCAGCAGCAAACTGACTTGCTATATTTCCGGGTCCAATTATTCCCCATTTTATTTTCCTGTTTTTCATACTTGTATTATGATTGCCAAAATTGTTAAAAAGATTAAAAATATATCAATGTTTAAAAAGATAAGCTGTTTTTTAAATAACAAATATCTAATATCTTACAAAAAACAGCAACCATTTAACCTTAAAATTATTAAAACTTATGTAAAGGGTAAAAAAAATGTTGTCATATTGTAAATTTTAAGTTTGTTTTAAGAAATTCATTCAAAATGATAGGGGTTAAATTTTAAATTTAATAAAAATTACACCAACAACCCTGTTTTTTTATGGGGTGTCAAATCATTTTATACTTTTATAAAAAATTTAAAACTAAATAACTATGCGAAAAATTATTTTAAGTGTGATTCTTATCACTATTTTAGTACTAACCTTTATTTCGAATTTTATTATTGCCGATAACCCCATTCCGGCAGAAGCAGTAAAGTTTGACACGGGAGATACTGCATGGATGATCGTGGCAACTGCATTTGTATTGTTAATGACTCCTGGTTTAGGATTTTTCTACGGAGGAATGGTCGGTAAGAAAAACGTAATTAGTACGATGCTTCAAAGTTTTATGGCAATGGTAATTGTTACTATTCTATGGACAGTTGTTGCTTTTGGATTAGCTTTTGGACCAACAATTGGAGGCATTATAGGAAATCCGTCTTATAACTTATTCTTCGAAGGCGTTGGAACAAATACTGCCTGGAGCCTTGCACCAACAATTCCTTTTATATTATTCGCGTTATTTCAGGCAAAATTCGCCATTATTACTCCTGCATTAATTACAGGTGCATTTGCAGAACGTATTCGTTTCTGGGCTTATTTATTGTTCATGGTTTTATTCATTTTATTAATATACGCTCCACTTGCGCACATGACCTGGCATCCTGACGGAGTTTTCTTCAAAATGGGAGTTCTTGACTTCGCCGGAGGAACTGTTGTACACATGAGTGCGGGCTGGGCTGCATTGGCCGGAGCAATCTTCTTAGGAAAAAGAAAAGTTCAAAAAGCAAATCCTGCGAGAATTACTTATGTATTATTAGGAACAGGTTTACTTTGGTTCGGATGGTTTGGTTTCAACGCCGGATCTGCTTTGGGGGCAAACGGTCTTGCTGCACAGGCTTTAGGAACAACTACTGTTGCCGCTGCCGCTGCTGCAATGGCATGGGTTTTCCTGGATAAAATTTTAGGACACAAATTATCTGCTCTTGGGGCATGTATCGGGGCTGTTGTAGGGTTAGTTGCTATTACTCCTGCTGCCGGTTTTGTTAGTATTTCTCACGCCATCTTTATCGGTTTATTTTCTGCCATCGTAAGTAACATTGTAGTAAGCAAATTTCCTAAAGGAAAAATCGACGATGCATTAGACGTATTCGCCTGCCACGGTGTGGGCGGTATGGTAGGAATGTTGTTGACCGGAGTTTTTGCTTCTAAAGCAATTAATCCTGCAGTTGGAGACAATCAAGGTTTAATTTTCGGAACCCCAACTTTATTTATCAATCAGTTAACTGCTTTGGTTATTGTTTCAATCTTTGCATTTGTAGCTTCTTATGCTTTATTCTTCATTGTTAACAAAATTACGCCGCTAAGAGTTACTGAGGAAAAAGAAGAGTTAGGATTAGACATCTCTCAACACGGAGAATTTTTATAAGAAATTAATTTTCACTTTCGTTACTTGATAAAAAAAGCACTCTAAATTTGACTTAGAGTGCTTTTTGCTTTATTATAAATTTTAAATTATAGATTCTTTAAGAAACCTGATAGATAAACTGAAACCAGAAGTAAAATTATACTTTATTCTGTTGAAAAACCTGAAACTTTAAACCTGAAACCTCAAACAAAAAGAAGCTTACTTAAAATTAGCAATCCCTTTTTGAAGCCATTTCAAATATTCATCAGTACTTACATAACTAATTGTTGGTTTATCAGTGTGTAGATTTTTACCTTCAAGATCAGTTAAAACGTAAAGTGGCTGTGTATTCGTTTTATATTTAGAAATCATAAAATCGGTCCATTTATCTCCCACAGTTATGATTTTATCTCCGGCTTTAGTTGTAAACTGTTCCTCTTTTGGTAATTCTCTTTTATCATCTACATAAAGAGAAATAAGAACCACATCATTTTTTAGAATTGGCAAAACAGCAGGATCAGACCACACATTATTTTCCATTTTCCTGCAATTTACACAGGCATAACCTGTAAAATCAAGCATAATTGGTTTTTTAATTTCTTTAGCGTAAGCTAAGCCATCTTCATAATCATGAAATACCATAATTCCGTGCGGTCCTAATTCTGCACCGTCAGGAAGACCTTTACCTGCCTCTGAAGAAATTCCCCCATTGGATGATCCGCCAACTCCAAATGGACTTTCGCTGTATTGCGGCGGTGGCGGGAAAGCACTGATTAGTTTTAAAGGTGCTCCCCAAAGTCCTGGAATTAAATACATGGTAAATACTAAAGTTAATAATCCTAAATACAATCTTCCGACAGAAATATGCTGCATCGGACTGTCATGAGGCAATGTAATTTTTCCAAATAAATAAAATGTCAAAGCTCCAAAAATGGCGATCCAGATTGCGATAAATACTTCTCTTTCTAAGAAATGTAGTTGTAAAACCAAATCGGCATTGGATAAAAATTTAAAAGCCAAAGCTAATTCTAAGAATCCAAGTACCACTTTTACCGTATTTAGCCATCCTCCTGATTTTGGCAATGAATTTAACCAGCCCGGGAACATAGCAAATAACATAAAAGGAAGTGCCAATGCAGACGAAAATCCTAACATTCCGACAACCGGAGCAATTCCTCCGTTTGATGCCGCCTCAACCAATAAAGTACCAACAATTGGCCCTGTACAGGAAAAAGATACAATTGCCAAAGCCAAAGCCATAAACAAGATTCCTATAAGTCCGCCCTTGTCAGCTTGTTGGTCGGCTTTATTTGCCCATGAATTGGGAAGCATAATTTCAAAAGCGCCTAAAAACGAAGTGGCAAAAACGATTAAGATTACAAAGAATATTAAATTAAACCAAACATCTGTAGATAAAGCATTTAATGCATCTGCACCAAATATTTTAGTTACAATTAACCCCAATACAACATAAATGGCGATAATCGAAAGTCCGTATATAATAGCATTTCTAATTCCTTTTGCACGACTTTTACTTTGTTTAGTAAAAAAGCTTACTGTCATCGGAATCATTGGAAAAACGCATGGCGTTAATAATGCTGCGAATCCTGATAAAAAGGCAATAAAAAAGATAGACCATAAACTTCTTGATGGCGCCGGAGCAGGAATTTCTGTGTCTACAGCAACTTCTGGTTCAGTTTTAATCTCTTCAGCTTTAACCTTCTCTACTGCGGGCTTGGCAGTATCAATTGCAAGACCTTCTCTTTTTGTATCATCTGTTTTTGCTTCTGCGACAGTTGCAATATTTGCGGTATTAAAAGAAGACGGAACGGTAATGGAGAATTTCTTGTTAGAATTAATACATACTTCTTTACACACCTGGTAATCCAATTCTGCATCAACCGATTTTAAGTTCGGATTTATAATTTTAATCTCCTGTTCGATACGTGCTTTTCCTTCAAAGAAAATTTCATCAACGCCAAAAACATCATTAAAGGCTTTTCTGGTTTTTCCTTCTTTGGCTTTTCCGACTAGTTCGTAATTTCCTTTTTGATTTTTAAAGGAAACCTCAAGAGCGAGCGGTCCTCCGTCAGGTGTAAACTGAGAATAGACATGCCATTCTTTTTCTATTGTTCCTTCAAAAATTACCACTGCATTATTGCCCGATTTTTTTTCAATTTTAGAAGTCCACTTTACAGGTTCTACCATTTGCGCATTTACTGATGTAAAAGCAAAGAACAACAAGAAAAGTAAAATAGTTTTAGTCCAGATATTTTTTGACAAACTGATCTGTGGATTTTGAGTAAAGTTCATTATTGCAATTCTAATTTTAATATTTTATTCGTAGTTTTTTCGATTTTAAAGCGTTCATCTTGCCGTATTCCAACAATCCAGACGATTTGATTTTCAGAACATAAGATCCAGACTTTTTCTTTTTCGATTAAGGATAATTTTTCGTCTTTAAAAAGTTTGCTTACTTTTTTCGATTTGCCGTTCATTCCAAAAGGATGAAAAACATCGCCTTCTTTCCATTTACGTAAAAGTAAAGGAAAACGGATTTTATCAGCGTCGACAAATATAGCTCTATTTGAATCGTATGTTGTGTGACCTACGTTACAAAGCGTCATTTTTAAGGGAAAATTAACTTCTGAAACATTTTCGTTAATCTCAAATTCTTCCTTTTCTTCCCTTCCGGAAAAGGGACTTAAAATCAAAGTTTCGCGATTTTTCAATAATCTGAATTCTTCAGAAAAAACTTGTTTACCCGATTGTCCGTCAGCCAAGTCGTAAATATCATTCCACGCAGAAAACCCAAATTCATTTAGCCATTGATACAAATAAGATTTATAATTGGGCAGTTTTTTTAACTGATTCAAATCGAAATGAATATCATCACCGGCCTCTTTTGCCACTTGCTGATAAATCATTATAGATGCATCTTCAACCATTTCCTGAGATTCCTGCAGATACGATTGTGTTTTCTGAAAAGCATCCAGAAAATTAGGATTGATTTCTTTGAACATCGGAACTAAATCATGACGAATCTTATTTCGAAGATATTTATTAGACGCATTACTGGAGTCTTCCCGCCATTCAATGGCATTTTCCTGAGCGTATTGAAGAATTTCCTCCCTTGAAAAAGGCAAAAGCGGCCGGATAATTTTATCATTCTGTTCGGGAATTCCAGTAAGACCTTCCAAACCAGTTCCGCGGGTCAGATTGATAATAAAGGTTTCCAGATTATCATCGGCATGATGTGCGGTTAAGATATAATCGAAATTTTTCTCTTCTAAAGTTTCGTAAAACCAACTGTATCGAAGTTCTCTCGCAGCAACCTGCGTAGATAATTTATAATCTTTAGCAAAAGCTTCTGTATCAAAATGTGTGGTAAAAACCGGAATATTGTTTTCCTTACAATAATGTTGGATAAATTCCTGATCGCCAAAACTTTCTACTCCACGCAGTTGAAAATTGCAATGCAAAACGGCAATTTCATAAGGCAGCTGATGCAATAAATGAAGTAAAACCATACTGTCTAATCCGCCGCTAACAGCCAGGAAAAGTTTTTTTTCTGCCAAAAATGGAAATCTCGAATGGATATGATTTTGAAATTTTGAAAACATTTTATAAAAGTAAAGAATAAGTTTTGTTTATTTTTCAAACGAAATGTTAAGCATGTTTTTTTTGCCGCGAATTAGACGAATTCCATTGTAAACTTCAATTAGACTAATATTTTTTTATTAAATATCAAAAAGATTAAATTGGCAAAACATTTTATGTACTTAAAATAATTTATGCAATTCGAAAAATTATCTGCTAAAATCTATCTTAAAACTTCGTGCATTGCTTTTGCTTTGAGAAGACATTCCTCATACTCTTTTTCCGGAACCGAAAGCGATGTAATAGCGCTTCCTACAGAAAATGAGACATATCTATTTTCCTGATTGTATAAAATACTTCGTATTACGACATTAAAATCAAAATCACCTTCAGGAGTGAAATAGCCTAACGCTCCGCTGTATAAACCTCTTTTGGTTTCTTCAAGATTTTCAATGATTTTCATCACAGAAATTTTTGGCGCTCCGGTCATACTTCCCATCGGAAAGGTTGTTTTTAAAACATCAATAGGAGAATATTGTGGATCTAATTGGGAAGTTACGGTAGAAATCATCTGATGAACCTGAAGAAAAGAATAGATTTTGCAAAGTTCTTCGACTTCAACTGAGCCTTTTTGCGCCGTGTGTGATAGATCATTTCGTACCAAATCGGTGATCATAATATTTTCTGCTCTTTCTTTTTCGTCAGAATTCAAAGCAGCTTTTGATTTTTCATCATCAACCGGATCTGAAAAACGCTTAGAAGTCCCTTTAATTGGCTGTGAAATAATCTTATCTCCAACTTTTTTTAAATAACGTTCGGGCGACGCAGAAAGTAAAAACTGTTTGTTGTTTTTAAAATAAACTGAAAAAGGTGCCTGTGAAATTTCATTCAGCTTCAGAAATTTTTCCATTGGGTTGATAATGGCGTTTTCAGCATAAAATTCCATACAGAAATTAGCTTCGTACATATCTCCAATATGAATGTGTTCCAGCATTTTTTTTACTTTTTCAACATACACTTCTTTAGAAATACGCTGTTGTATATTTAGATTTTCGGCGCTTTCAGATTGATTTGGATTTTCTCTCAGAATAGCGTCAAAGTCCTCTTCAAGCTCGTCATCACAAAGCATTAAATACTGAATTTCAAGTTGATTTTCTTTCAGAATAAAAACTTTTTTAGGCTGAAAGAAAAACAAATCGGGAAAATTTAATCCGTCAAAATTATCGGATTGAAGGTTTTCAGTATCATTTTTCAAATCGTACGAAAGATATCCAAACAGCCAGTCTTTTGTATTTTGCTGATACTGTTTTAAATCTTCAAAAGCATTAAAATAATCTGTTTTTAAAGATGTAAAAGCATCGACAGCCAGCACGAAATCAAAACTGGAATATTCTTGCGGATAGGAATTGCTGTCTAAAAAAATGACTTCGCGAAATTGCTGCGACCAACTTAAAAGCTGTTCCTTAAACAGTTTGGGATGGGTAATATTTTTATGAATGGAAACTCTCAAAAATAGATAAATTTTAGATTTCAAAATTACGACAAAATTCCTTTACTCACAGAAGCAAAAAATTAGGCAAAGAATTAGCAGAGTTGTGAAACTGTCAAAAATGCAGCAATTTCATAAGAAAAAATTCATTATATTTGATATACAATTAGATATACTCAAATATCGAATTGATTTAATTGTGAATACTTAAAAAGGAATCTCAAAAAAAAGTGATTTTTGATTCTAATTTGAGACTTAGACTGCATCTTTTCCAATAACTTAATTATATTTTTTAACCTTAAAAAATCCTAAGTCTATGAAAATTGCCACTATTATTGTCCGTGTTTTAATTGGTTTGTTGTTACTTTTTGCCTCCATCAGTTATTTTTTCCATTTAATGCCTGAACCAGAAACTACTGGAAATTTCAAGGCTTTTAATGTAGGTTTAATGGCTTCTACTTATTTGATGCCGCTCGCTAAATCAATTGAATTGCTTTGTGGAATTGCATTTGTAACAGGACGTTATGTAACTTTAGCCAATATTTTGATCCTGCCCATTACAGTAAATATCTTGTTTATCAATTATTTTCTCGCTCCGGAGGGACTTCCAATTGCCATACTTTTGTTTATTGGCAATTTATTTTTGATTTACAGATATTGGGATAATTACAGAAGTATTTTTACTGCATAAAGATTTGAAAATAATAATAAAAAGTCCGTCCTGTTCTTTCCGGTTTGAAAGGACGGGACGGACTTTTTATTTTAATTTGACTTATCATGTTTCACCCAAACCAGATCGGTCACTTTATAACCAATTTCCTGAGCTTTGATCAGATAGTCTGCTTTGACACTTTCGGGAATTGTTTTTTCTCTGGAAAGTATCCACATGTATTTTAAACTTTCTCCGGCCACCAGTGCGTATTTGTAATCGGGATCGATTGCCACGACATTATAACCAGAATAAAAAGGACCAAAAAATGAGACTTTCAGCATACCAATATTGTCTTTTTTGACATATTTAGCTTTCCCGATGCTTTGTTCCCATTTGTCTTTTTTGACATTATAGCCCTTATTATCGACTTTTATAGTTTCATCGTCTTTTAAAGAATATTCTGCAGTTACATTGTCCAGATTTCTTTCCCATTTGTAATCTAATCTGGCGATTTCATACCATTTTCCAAGGTATTTTGAACCATTAAAATTGGTAACTGCTTGTGCTTTTTTCGGAATTCCGCCCCCGCAGGAAGATAATGCGAGTCCAATTCCTGCTCCAATCAAAATTGGAACAATATATTTAGTTTTCATAATGCTATCATTTTAATTATCATAAAGATAGCATCTAAACTGTATATCTAATTTACAAAATTATTTTTGAATATTATAAGATACGAAGATTAAATTTTAGAAATAAAAAAACCGTCTCATTATAAAACGAGACGGTTTAAATATATTTCAGCGTAAAAAATTATACGTGTATCGCTCTGTTTTCTGTCGCTGCCAATGCTGCTTCTTTTACCGCTTCCGCGAAAGTCGGGTGCGCGTGGCTCATTCTTGAAATATCTTCAGCAGAAGCTTTAAATTCCATTGCGGTAACCGCTTCAGCAATTAAATCTGCTGTACGTGCTCCAATCATGTGAACTCCTAAAACTTCGTCTGTTTTTTCATCAGCTAAGATTTTTACAAAACCGTCTAAGTCAGCACTTGCTCGTGCGCGTCCTAAAGCTTTAAACGGGAAACTTCCTGATTTATACGCAATTCCGGCAGCTTTTAATTGCTCTTCTGTTTGTCCGACAGCAGCAACTTCCGGCCAGGTGTAAACAACACCAGGAATTAAGTTATAATCGATATGTGGTTTTTGACCTGCTAAAATCTCAGCAACCATAGTTCCTTCTTCTTCTGCTTTGTGTGCTAACATTGCTCCGCGAACAACATCACCAATGGCATAAATATTTGGAACATTGGTCTGTAAATGGTCGTTTACTTCAACTTGTCCTCTGTCTGAGATTTTTACTCCGGCTTTATCAGCGTTTAATCCGTCTGTGTATGGACGACGACCAACAGAAACTAATGAATAATCTCCTTCTAATGTAATTGTTTCTCCTTTTGCGTTTTCAGCCTGAACTGTTACAGCATCGCCGTTTCTTTCTACTGATTTTACTTTGTGAGAAACGTAGAATTTCATTCCTTGTTTTTTCAATACTTTAGTCAATTCTTTAGACAATGAGCTGTCCATACCGGGAATAATTCTGTCCATGAATTCTACTACTGAAACCTGAGCACCAAGACGTAAGTAAACCTGTCCAAGCTCGATTCCGATAACTCCACCACCAATAATTACTAAATGTTTTGGAACTTCTTTTAATTCTAAAGCTTCAGTAGAAGTGATGATTCTTTCTTTATCAATTTTGATAAATGGCAAAGAAGATGGTTTTGAACCTGTTGCAATTACTGCATATTTGGTTTCGATAGTTTCAGATGTTCCGTCTGCTTTTGCAACTGCGATATGCGTTGCATCTACAAAAGAACCTAAACCATTAAAAACAGTGATTTTATTTTTATCCATTAAGTAGTTGATTCCACCTACGGTTTGATCTACAACGGCTTGCTTGCGGGCAATCATTTTCTCTAAATTGATTTTTACATCTCCGGAAACTTCGATTCCGTGATCTGCAAAATGAGCAATTTCTGCATAATGATGAGAAGATGATAATAATGCTTTTGAAGGGATACAACCTACGTTAAGGCAAGTTCCGCCCAATGAATTATATTTTTCTACAATAGCAGTTTTGAAACCTAATTGTGCGCAACGAATTGCTGATACATATCCGCCAGGACCTGAACCTATAATGACTACGTCAAATGAACTCATAGTTTGTTAATTTTAATTTAGCGGTTACAAAATTAAGCAATAAAGTTCTGTTTGAAGTTTAATTTTCAATGTTTTTTGTGTGAAATTTGGGTTTGTGTCACATAGATTCGCAAAGGTTTTACGCAGAGATTCGAAAAGTTTTTTTCTGCTGATGTATTTTTGCTCGCAAAGTCACAAAGGCACAAAGTTCTTTTTTCGAAGTTGTCATTTCGACTGAAACTTTGCGACTTTGTGTCTTTGCGAGATTAAAACATCAGCATCTCAGTCCCGAAGCCTCGGGATAAGAAATCAAAAAGAAATCACCGTCGAGTTCTTCACTTCGCTAATCATAAACATACTTTGTGTACTGCCAATGTGCTGTAATGAAGTCAGTTTCGTTACTAAAAATTCTCTATAGGCTTCCATGTCTTTTACGAGGACTTTCAGTATATAATCGTAATCACCGCTTACGTGATGACATTCTAAAACTTCCGGGAGTCTGATTACTTCGCTTTCGAATTTGGTCAGGAATTCTTTGGTATGCTGAATCAATTTTAAATGACAGAAAACCACAAATCCTTTTTCTATTTTGGATTTATCTACTAATGCCACATAATTTTTGATTATGCCTTCGCGCTCCAGCTTTTTGATACGTTCGTAAACCGCTGTTACAGATAAATTCAGTTTTATAGAAAGTTCTTTAGTTGTTTTTTTACTGTCGGTTTGAAGTAAAACCAATAGTTTTTTATCTGTTGCGTCTAAAGTCATTTTTTGTTATTACGCGGAACGAAGCAATCATTCCTGATTATTGATTATCAAAAATGAAAGAAAATCTATTATGAGTTCATTTTTGTTATAAAATTAAACAAATAATCTACAATATCCATATTTAGTAGGTTTAAAATCTATATATTAAATTATAAGTTGACAAATTTTCTAATTAAACTTTCCTTTGAATAAAATTTCTTTTTAAAATAAACATTCAAAAAAAAATAGTTTCAAGTTTCAGATTCCAAATTCCAACAACCTGAAACCTCAAACCTGAAACAAAAACAAACTGTAAAATGAAAGACTTTAACCCGGCAGACAAAATTCAGGATCTGCAATATTTTGGTGAATTTGGAGGTGTAAATCCGTCGATTTCTGATTCTTCGACTTATACTTTTTTATCGGCAAAAACCATGTTTGATACTTTTGAAGGTAATATGGAAGGCTGTTATTTATATTCTCGCCATTCGTCGCCGAGTAATTTATATCTGGATCAGGCTTTGGCAGCTATGGAAGGAACAGAAACGGCAAATGTTTCGGCTTCGGGAATGGGAGCGATTACACCCACGCTGTTGCAGATATGTGGTGCTGGAGATCATATTATTTCGAGTCGGACGATTTATGGCGGAACGTATGCTTTTCTTAAAAACTTTACGCCACGTTTTGGAATAGAAACCAGTTTTGTAGACATTACAAAGTTGGATGTTGTAGAAAAAGCAATTACTTCTAAAACTAAAGTTTTGTATTGCGAAACCGTAAGTAATCCGCTTTTGGAAGTCGCCGATATTGCCGGTTTGGCTCAAATGGCAAAAAAACACAATCTGAAACTGGTAGTAGATAATACATTTTCGCCTCTGTCTGTTTCCCCTGCAAAACTGGGTGCCGACATTGTAATTCATTCTCTTACAAAATATATTAACGGCAGCAGCGACACAGTTGGCGGTGTAACTTGTGCTTCTAAAGAATTTATAAATGCATTGAAAAATGTAAATTCCGGAGCAAGTATGCTTTTGGGGCCAACTATGGATAGTCTGCGCTCAGCCAGTATAATGAAAAATCTTCGCACACTTCATATTCGAATTAAGCAACACAGTTATAATGCGACATATCTAGCGACTAAATTTGAAAATGACGGATTAAAAACGGTTTATCCGGGTTTAAAAAGTCATCCAAGTCATGAGTTGTACAAAACGATGATTAATCCGGAATATGGTTTTGGCGGCATGATGACGATTGACGTCGGAACTTTAGCAAAAGCAAATGAATTGATGGAATTAATGCAGGCCAGAAACTTAGGCTATCTGGCAGTAAGTTTAGGATTTTATAAAACATTATTTAGTGCTCCGGGGACGTCTACTTCGAGTGAAATTCCGCTGGAGGAGCAACAAGAAATGGGATTAACGGATGGTCTGATCCGTTTTTCGATCGGGCTGGATAATGACATTGAACGGACTTATGAAATGATGAAAGTCTGTATGGTCGAGCTTGGGATTATGTAAAGTATTATTTCGGAGGATTCACAAAAGTTTTCTTTGCTGTGCGAAGTCGGGAGACTTTGTGCAGCTATTGCGACATTTAAGAACACTTTGGAGAGCAGAAGTTTGATTTGGTTTTAAAAAAAACACAAAATTGTGAGATAATGGTGCTTTGGTGAAATTTATTGTTGAAGGATTATTTCCCTTTCACTAATTTTCTAAATATTCAACTTTGTCTTTTTCAGCCTGAACCAACTTGCGAAGATTTCTCCTTCGTCGAAATGACAAAACTGGACGAAAAATTAGTTCAACCTGACAAAAAAAAGACACTAAAAAATCTAAAATGTCTAACATCTAAGAAGTCTAATAAGATAAACAAAAAATCCCGCCTCAATTAAGAAACGGGACTTCAATGATATTCTCTTTTTTTTTTATTTTAAACTGCTGCGACTTCTTGTGGCAACGGAATTTGATTTTTAAGTAAATCTTCGAAAGTTTCGTGCTGACGAATCAGGATTCCTTGTCCGTTCATCCATAAAACTTCGGCTGGCTTGTATCTTGAATTGTAGTTTGAAGACATGGAGAAACAGTATGCTCCGGCGTTACGGAAAGCTAAAATATCTCCTTCGTTGATTTCCTGAATTCTACGGTTGTTAGCAAACGTATCTGTTTCGCAAATATAACCTACAACAGAGTAAAAGCGCTCTTTTCCTTTTGGATTTGAGATGTTTTCGATATAATGTTGTGAACCGTAAAACATGGGACGAATTAAGTGATTAAAACCACTATCGATTCCAGCGAAAACTGTTGATGTTGTTTGTTTTACTACGTTTACTTTTGCTAAGAAGAAACCTGCTTCGCTTACCAGGAATTTTCCCGGTTCGAAAATCAAGGTTAAATCTCTGCCGTATTCTGCACAGAAAGAATTAAATCTTTTTGATAATTTTTTGCCTAATTCTTCAATATCAGTTTCGATATCATCTTTTTTGTAAGGAACTTTAAATCCGCTTCCGAAATCTAAGAATTGTAAATCTTTGAAATGTTTTGCCGTATCAAACAAGATTTCAGCAGCATACAAGAATACTTCGATATCCAGAATATCAGATCCTGTGTGCATGTGAATTCCAACGATGCTCATTTTTGTATTTTCAACAATTCGCAAGATATGCGGAATCTGGTGTACCGAAATTCCGAATTTACTATCAATATGTCCAACAGAAATATTGGCATTTCCACCCGCCATTACGTGCGGATTGATACGAATACATACCGGAATATGTGGATGTTTGGTTCCGAATTGCTCCAGAATTGATAAATTGTCGATATTGATTTGTACACCCATTGCCGCAACTTCTTCAATTTCTTCTAAAGAAACGCCGTTTGGTGTAAAGAAAATTCTCTCCGGTTCATAGCCAGCATGAAGTCCTAACTGAACTTCCTGAATTGATACAGTGTCTAAGCCAGACCCCATGTTCTTTAATAGCTGAAGAATCGCAACGTTTGACAATGCCTTCATGGCGTAATTAACTCTTAAGTTTTCTACCTTAGAGAAAGCTTTGGTTAATCTGTTGTACTGAGATTGGATTTTTTCGGCATCGTAAACATACAATGGACTTCCAAATTGGTCTGCTAACTGCAGTAAATCTTTTGCTTGCATTTTTAACTTATTTTGAGCAAAGTTATTACTCTTTTGTATATCAGCAAATAAATTGTAGAAAAATAACAAATTATAACAAATTGTTTGTTTTTAAACAAAAAGTCTGTTATTTCAAATTTTTATAAAATTCTTTTCAGTCCAAAGGAGCAGAAGCTCAAACTTACAAATTTTTTTTGCCACGAATTGCACGGATAACACTAATTTTTTAATACTGTTGCTAATTATTTTATGCCACAGATTAAATGATTTTCACAGATTATTATTAGAATTGAATGATGCTTCGCTGATATTGTAGAACATAGCCCGAGGTTTCAACCTTGGGAAACGGATGATTATGACGATGGTTATATATACTTCGCGTCCCCGAGGTTGAAACCTCGGGCTATGTTTGAATAGAATTTTTATTTTAAAAAAGGATTAGTGAATTTTGTACAATTCGTGGCAAAAAAACAAAACCCCTGAATATAAAAATCAAGGGTTTGTTGTAGTAGTTATGTTGTTATCGGAATAAAGATTTTCAAGTTAAGATATAAGTATGCTAAGAAGGCTTAGAAGCTTAGCAACTTAGCATCTCAGAACCTTAATCTACAAATTCGGTAAATCTCCTTTTCCTTTAGTAGGCAAGTTGGTAGATCCCATAAGGAATAAATCTACTTCTCTTGCTGCTTCGCGACCTTCCGAAATAGCCCACACGATTAATGATTGTCCACGACGCATATCTCCCGCTGTGAAGATATGAGGAACGTTTGTCTGATAATTATGAGCTTTGTAATTGCTTCTCATATCTGTTTCGATTCCTAATTGCTCGCTTAACGTTTTTTCCGGACCTGTAAATCCAAGAGCTAATAAAGCCAATTCGCAAGGCCAGATTTTCTCAGAACCTTCTTTTTCGATTAATTCAGGTCTTTGTCCCGGCGTCATTTTCCATTGTACTTCAACGGTTTTTAATCCGGTTAATTCGCCTTTATCGTTTGCAATAAATTCTTTAGTATTGATCAGCCAGTTTCTGTCACATCCTTCTTCGTGAGAAGAAGATGTTTTCAGCTGCAACGGCCAGAAAGGCCATGGTGTTGACTCGCTTCTTCCAACCGGAGGTTTTGGTAAAATCTCAAAATTAGTTACCGATTTTGCACCGTGTCTGTTAGAAGTTCCGATACAATCTGAACCTGTATCTCCACCACCAATTACGATTACGTTTTTACCAGTTGCTTTTACCTGATCTGGAATAGATTCTCCAAAAACAACTTTAGTTTGTTGTGTCAAGAAATCCATTGCCTGAACAACACCTTTGCTGTCAGCACCTTTAGTTGGCAAACCTCTTCTTTCAGTTGCTCCACCGCATAAAACGATAGAATCAAAAGCATTTAATTCGCTTACGCTAAAGTTTACTCCAACATTTACATTTACTTTAAAAGTGATTCCCTCTGCTTCAAGAATAGCTACACGTCTGTCGATAATACCTTTTTCTAATTTGAAATTCGGAATTCCGTAACGTAATAAACCACCAATTGCATTGTCTCTTTCAAAAACCGTAACCGTATGTCCGGCTCTGTTTAATTGTTGCGCAGCTGCAAGTCCTGCAGGTCCAGAACCAATAACAGCAACAGTTTTTCCAGTTCTTGTTGCAGGAATTTGTGGTTTAATCCAGCCTTCTGCAAAACCTCTTTCTACGATGTTTTTCTCGATGTTTTCGATCGCCACAGGTTCTGCGATAATCCCTAATACACATGATTTCTCACATGGAGCAGGGCATAAGCGTCCTGTAAATTCCGGAAAGTTGTTTGTGGATTGTAAAATCCTTAAAGCGCTTTCCCATTCTTCCTGATGTACCATGTCGTTGAAGTCCGGAATTAAATTTCCTAACGGACAACTGCTGTGGCAAAAAGGAATACCACAATCCATACATCTTGATCCTTGTTCTTTTATTTTATCTTTTGCTAACGGAATAGTAAATTCATTGTAGTTCGAAACACGTTCTGCTACTGCCAAATTACTTTCGTCGGCTCTGCTATATTCTTTAAATCCGCCTATTTTACCCATGACAATTTTAATTAGATTTAGTTGTGAGATGTGAGAGGTAAAAAGTGAGTTGAAACTCAAACCTTAGCACCTTTGTCCTATGTACCTCAGAACCTTTTTTAATCAGCTATTAATTCTTCTATTTTTTTCTCTTCTGCAATTCTTTGTAATGCTTTTTTGTAATCTGTCGGCATTACTTTTACGAAGTGCTGTTGTTCATTTTCCCAGTCTGCTAAAATTCTTTTTGCTAATGGACTGCTCGTGTACAATGAATGATTTTTGATTAGTTTTCGTAGTTTGGTAACGTCTTCTTCCTCCATTGGGTCAAAGGCCACCATTTCCATATTACAAACTGTAGCATCAAATTTGTTGTTAGGATCGTAAACATAAGCAACACCACCGCTCATACCCGCTGCGAAGTTTCTTCCTGTTTTTCCTAAAACAACCACTGTACCGCCGGTCATGTACTCGCATCCGTGATCTCCAATTCCTTCTACAACAGCAGTTGCTCCGGAATTTCTCACACAAAAACGTTCACCGGCCATTCCATTAATATAAGCCTCTCCGGTAATAGCTCCGTAAAGGGCAACGTTTCCGATAATGATATTTTCTTCAGGTTTGAAAGTTGCAGTAGGAGGTACTTTGATAATCAATTTTCCTCCGGAAAGACCTTTTCCTAAATAATCATTACAGTTTCCGTGAATTTTAAACGACAATCCGTTTGTTGCAAAAGCACCAAAACTTTGTCCGGCAGAACCTTCAAAATCAACTAAAATAGTGTCATCAGGTAAACCTTGTGCGCCATATATTTTTGAGATTTCATTACTCAAAATAGCACCTACAGAACGGTCTGTATTTTTAATTTTAAAAGTTACTCTTGTTTTCTCTTTTCTATAAATAGACGGAATCGCTTCTTTAATGATATCAAAATCCAATACATTTTCAAGTTCGTGGTCTTGTTGTGTCGTATTGTGGTTTGGTACATGTTTCGCTTTTTCCGGTTTGTATAAAATAGGAGACAAGTCTAAACCATTTGCTTTATAATGTTTGATTGCTTTGTTCACATTTAACTTTTGTGACTGACCAACCATTTCTTTTAATGTTCTGAAACCTAACTGAGCCATAATTTCTCTCAATTCTTCAGCAATAAAATACATAAAGTTGATTACGTGCTCCGGAGTTCCTTTGAAATTTTTTCTCAATTCCGGATCCTGAGTGGCAATACCAACCGGACATGTATTTAAGTGACAAGCTCTCATCATAATACATCCGGAAGCTACAAGAGGTGCAGTTGCAAAACCAAATTCTTCTGCTCCCAATAAAGCAGCGATAGCAACGTCACGACCTGTTTTCAACTGTCCGTCACACTCTAAAACTACACGGCTTCTTAAGTCGTTCAGGATCAAAGTTTGCTGTGCTTCTGCTAAACCAAGTTCCCACGGAATACCGGTGTGTTGTAATGAAGTCAATGGTGCAGCACCAGTTCCTCCGTCATAACCAGAAATTAAGATAACGTCTGCTTTTGCTTTGGCAACACCTGCAGCGATGGTTCCAACTCCCACTTCTGATACTAATTTTACGTTTACACGAGCTTCACGGTTTGCATTTTTCAAATCATAAATCAACTGGGATAAATCCTCAATCGAGTAGATATCGTGGTGAGGCGGAGGCGAAATCAAACCTACATAAGGTGTAGAATTTCTGGTTTCAGCAATCCACGGCACTACTTTTTCTCCAGGTAACTGTCCACCTTCTCCAGGTTTTGCTCCCTGAGCCATTTTGATTTGGATTTCTTTAGCGTTTGTCAAATAGTTGATCGAAACACCAAAACGCCCCGACGCCACTTGTTTGATTGCAGAGTTTCTGGAATCTCCGTTAATTTCTTTCTGGAAACGTTTTGGATCTTCTCCACCTTCGCCGGAATTACTTTTTCCGCCAATTCTGTTCATTGCAATGGCTAAATTCTCATGCGCTTCTCTCGAAATAGATCCGTAAGACATCGCACCGGTTTTGAATTTTTTCACAATTTCTGTCCACGGTTCTACTTCATCAATAGAAATCGGATCAAGATTGTTGAATTCAAATAAACCTCTAATCGTCATTAAGTTCGAGCTTTGCTCGTTAACAGCATTAGAATATTCTTTATAACTTTCCGGGCTGTTTAAACGAACCGCCTGTTGTAATTTAGAAATTGTTGTCGGGTTAAACATGTGTTTTTCGCCGCCGCGTCTCCATCTGTAAATACCTCCAATTTCAAGAGAAAGCAAGTTTGCAATTTTTGAATTTGGGAAAGCTTTCTGGAAACGTTTTTTAACCTCTTTTTCAACTTCCATCAAACCAATTCCTTCGATTCTGGAAGGAGTGTAAGGGAAATATTTAGATGTAAATGTTTTGTTTAAACCTAAAATCTCGAAAATCTGAGCAGCTCTGTACGAATGTAATGTAGAGATACCAATTTTGTTCATGATTTTTACGATTCCTTTCGCAATCGCTTTATTGTAGTTTACAACAGCATAATCTGCTTTTACTCCGGTAATGAAACCTTGAGCAACCTGATCGTAAATAATTTCATTTACCATGTAAGGGTTGATCGCACTTGCACCATATCCGAACAATAAAGCAAAATGATGCGGTTCGCGAGGTTCTGCAGATTCAATAATGATTCCGAATTTAGATCGAACCTGTAAAATATTCAAAGAGTGGTGAATGTAAGAACAAGCCAATAACATCGGGATCGGAGCTAATTCTTCGCTTACACCTCTGTCTGAAAGAATGATGATATTACATCCTTCAGAAACGGCTTTAAAAGTCGCCTGAACACATTTTTCTAAAGCTCTTTCTAAACCATTAACTCCTTTTTCTATTTTGTATAAAGTAGAAATCGTAGCCGATTTGAAATCTGCGTGATCGATATTTCTAATTTTATCCAAATCTTCATTAGAAATAACAGGATTTTGGATTTTTAGTTTTTTACATTGTTTAGATTCAATTTCAAAAATATTGAAATCTCCTCCAATTGCTAAACTAATGTCAGTAATGATTTCCTCACGAATACCATCCAAAGGCGGGTTGGTAACCTGAGCAAATAACTGTTTAAAATAGTTGTACAATAATTGAGGCTGGTCTGATAATACTGCCAATGGCGTATCGTTACCCATAGAACTAATTGCTTCAGCTCCCTGGCCTCCCATCGGGTTAATGATGGTTTTTAAATCTTCAATAGTATAACCAAATAACTTTTGTCTGGTTAAGAAATCTAATTTTTCAACAGGAGTAGGGTTGTTCGTATACGGAACTTTAGCTAACGGCAATAAGTTTTCGTCAATCCATTGTTGGTACGGACGTTTTGTAACTATCGCTTTTTTAACCTCTTCATCTTCAATGATACGGCCTTCGTTCATATCAACAAGGAACATTTTTCCCGGCTCCAAACGACCGTGTTGAATTACATCTTCAGGATCGATATCCAGGACGCCAATTTCAGAAGACATAATTACGAAACCACTGTGTGTAAGTGTATAACGAGAAGGACGTAAACCGTTTCGGTCTAATAAAGCTCCAATTACGTTACCATCTGTAAACGGAATAGAAGCAGGGCCATCCCAAGGTTCCATAATACAAGCATTAAACTCGTAAAAAGCTCTCTTTTCGGCAGACATGGTCTGGTGTTTTTCCCATGCTTCAGGAACTACCATCATCATAGCTTCCGGAAGAGAACGGCCTGTCATCAATAAAAGTTCCACTACCATATCCATAGAAGCAGAATCAGATTTTCCTTCTAAGATAATTGGGAATAATTTTTTGATATCATCGCCAAAAACCTTGCTTTGCATAAGCTCTTCACGAGCACGCATACGGCTTACGTTTCCACGAAGTGTATTGATCTCACCATTATGACACATGTATCTAAATGGCTGAGCCAGATCCCAGGAAGGGAAAGTATTGGTAGAGAAACGCTGGTGTACAAGTGCAAGACGTGTAACCAGGTCCGGATCTTTTAAATCTATATAATAACGGCTGATGTCTTCCGGCATCAAAAGACCTTTATATATAATAGTAGTTGTCGATAAACTAGTAAAATAAAACATGTGGCTTTCTGAGGTTTTAGATCCTCTGATAGCATGTTCTGCGATTTTTCTAGCTGCAAAAAGTTTTGCATTAAATTCTTGTTCAGTTAAATCCTGACCGTTTTTAGAAACGAAAACTTGTTTAACTGTAGGTTCTTTTTCTGCGGCTATTTGCCCTAAATTTTCAACGTCAACAGGTACATCTCTCCAGCCTAAGATCTTTAAATTTTGATCTTTAACAGTCGATTCAAATGCATTCATGCAAAAAGAAACCTGGTTTTTGCTTTTTGGTAAAAAAACCATTCCTACTGCATACTCTCTTGCTTCAGGGATTTCAAAGTCACAAACTTTCTTAAAAAAATCATGAGGAATGTCGAATAAAATTCCGGCTCCGTCACCAGTTCTTCCATCAGAACTTACGGCACCACGATGTTCCAATTTAATTAAGATGTCTAATGCTTTATGAATAATATCATTTGACTTAATACCATTCAAATTACAAATAAATCCTGCACCACAATTGTCGTGTTCAAATTCAGGCAGATAAAGCCCTTGTTCTTTAACTCTCATTCTTGATATTTTTTCTACAAAAATAAAGATTTCATTAAACATAATGTATTGAAATTATGGTTTTGCTTTCATTTTTGTTGTAATATTAGAAAAAGGGTTCTTAATTGATAATATTGTCATATTAAGCATTGCGAATTGCTAAAAATACAATTGCAAATAAATTATATTAAGAAAAATCGTCACGAACGTACTGATATCAGTGAAGTTTTTGTTAAATATCAAACGTTTTAGTGATTTTGTGTTAACATTTTAGATACAATTCTTTAATGATTATTTTCCTTTGATTTTAAATGAAAACAGAATGCAGAAAGATGCCATTTTTAATTTGAAAAAGATTTTACTATTAAGTTGAATTTTGCTATTTTTGTCGCACTTTTATTTCTGAAATAAATTCAGAGCCAGACAAATTCTATATTATGAACATACACGAATATCAAGGAAAAGAAATTTTAGCGAGTTACGGAGTACGCATTCAACGCGGAATTGTGGCTAACAATGCAGTTGAAGCTGTGGCTGCTGCAAAACAATTAACTGCCGAAACCGGAACAGGATGGCATGTAATTAAAGCGCAAATTCACGCAGGTGGTCGTGGAAAAGGCGGTGGAGTTAAACTTGCTAAAAATTTACAACAAGTTGAAGAAATTGCAGGACAAATTATCGGAATGCAATTGATTACTCCTCAAACTTCTGCTGAAGGTAAAAAAGTAAACAAAGTTTTAGTAGCTGAAGATGTTTACTATCCTGGAGAAAGCGAAACTTCTGAATTTTATGTTTCTGTTTTATTGAATAGATCTACAGGACGCAACATGATTATGTATTCTACTGAAGGCGGAATGGATATCGAAGAAGTTGCTGAGCATACACCACACTTAATCTTTACTGAAGAAGTAGATCCTTCTGTTGGATTACAAGGTTTTCAGGCAAGAAGAATTGCCTTTAACTTAGGTCTTTCCGGAAATGCTTTTAAAGAAATGGTGAAATTCATCGATTCATTATACAATGCTTACATTGGTTCTGATGCTTCTATGTTTGAAATCAATCCTGTATTAAAAACATCTGACAACAAAATTATGGCTGTTGATGCTAAAGTAAATATTGATGATAATGCTTTATACAGACAACCAAAATATGCTGAAATGCGTGATGTTCGTGAGGAGAATCCAATCGAAGTAGAAGCTAAAGAAGTAGGTTTAAATTACGTAGATCTTGACGGTACTGTAGGATGTATGGTAAACGGAGCAGGTCTTGCAATGGCAACTATGGATTTAATTAAGTACGCTGGTTTTGAGCCTGCTAACTTCCTTGACGTTGGTGGAACTGCAGATGCTAAACGTGTTGAAACTGCTTTCAGAATTATCTTGAAAGATCCTAATGTAAAAGCAATCTTAATTAATATTTTTGGTGGAATCGTTCGTTGTGACCGTGTTGCTCAGGGTGTTGTTGACGCTTACAAAAATATGGGTGACGCTATCAATGTGCCAATCATTGTTCGTCTTCAGGGAACTAACGCTGAAATCGCAAAAGAATTAATTGATAATTCTGGTATGCCAATTTTATCAGCTGTTCAATTCCAGGAAGCTGCTGATCAGGTTAAAGCTGCACTTTCTTAATTAAATAAGAAATTCCAATTATATAAAATCCCTTCGATATTTTCGGAGGGATTTTTTTTGCTTTTTTTTTAACCGCAAAGCACGCTAATTTTTTTCTTTTAATATTATGAATAAAAACACAAAGTTCGCAAAGCTTTATCCATATAGCTTTGCGAACTTTGCGTTTTTATTAAGTCTTAAAGGTAAAAAAACCTTACGTACTTTGCGGTTAAATTACTTCTTGTTTTTACCGTTTTTGTAAACCACTTTTTCTACCACTTGTACTTTGCCGTTACCTTTTGGAAATTCCTTTTTCTTAGGTTTTTTAGCTGCTCCTGTTTTTGAAGGTTTTTGATCTCCTCTGGCTCTTTCGCTGTCTTTTGCTGCCGCTTTAAATTCCGGTCTTTCTTTATTGGTTTCTTTCTTCGGAATTTCAGCTTTGTGTTTAGCTAAAACATCATTTGGGTTTTTCGGGTTTTCTTTTGTACCTCTTAAATGAATTACTAATCCGTTAAGGAAATTACGCAAAACCTGATCGCCGCATTCCATATAATTCTCGTGATCTTCTGCTCTGAAAAAAGCACCTAATTCTGATTTCGAAATTCTAAAATCTACCAATTCTAAAATTTCAACTATTTGATCATCACGGAGCATCAAAGCCACGCGAAGTTTTTTTAGGATATCGTTATTTGTCATCTTTTTATTTTTTGTTTCAGGTTTTATGTAGTTTAAAGTTCCACGTTCCTGATGTCTTAATTCTTGCAAATATACATTTAAATGTGGAGCTTGTCTAAAGTTTTTTTACCCCCGAATTGCATAGATTCCACGAATGAAAATCTAAATTCCTAATTCAGAATTTGGGAAATTAGTTTAATTCGTGCAAACTTTATTATCGGTTTAGAACTCCAATTAATTGATCTAAATCTTCTTTAAGATGATTGGCAGTTATCACAATGCGATTTAACGGTTCTGCATCGTTGCGGTATTTAAAACTGGCAATAATTATATTCTCAGCTTTAAGTTTTTCAACCATTTGCTGAGAGAGTAGGTAGATCAAAGGGTAAGTTTTATCAAATTTAATTTGTTCATTTTTTATTAAAATAGAATCAATATAAAGCAGATTTTCTAACAGTTTTTGATGTTGTTTTGAATAAATTTCTGAGGCATCAAAAAGTGTCTGTACAAAAGCAGGATTCATTCCCGCGGCGCTCGTAAAGGTTTCGATTTCTTTTATTTCGCTGATAAATTCAGAATCTCCCGCAATAACTCCACCTGTTAACCCAAAAGCTTTTCCTAAAGAAGAAACCATGATTTTTCTTTTAACCGGTTCTTGAATGGAAGAATAAATTCCGCAGCCATTTTTGCCAAGAATTCCAAACGAATGTGATTCATCGATAACCAATGTAATTTCCTTAGATTTAGAGATATGTTTTAAGAAAGAGAAATCAACAGCTTCAGTTTGAAAAGAAGGAACGCCATCAGTTAAAATCGTTATTTTCTCCCTTTTGGGATCTGTTAAACGATCATTTAACTTATCATTGCTAAAAACAGGAAGACTGTTTTCAACTCTGATAGCGGAATGAATTTCATTTAAATGAAAAAAGCAATCTATTTCTTTTCGTAATTTTTCTAAAACTAATTTTCCTGCCAGCATTCCCGAAGACACCGTCACAGCACTTTCTGAACCAATATGCACAGCAAGGAACTTTTCGCCGCTATCATAAGCACTCAGCTGCACATTTGCTGTACGTGAACTTCCATAGGTTGTTCCCCATTTTAAAATATTCTGCACTACCAGATCCTGAAAATCCTTATTTGTTGGAAGTCCCAAATACGCCGTTCCTCCAAAATACAAATATTGTTTTTGATCTGTTTCAATAATTCGATCTGGAAATTTATCGACTATCATTACTATAACAGCGTTACTCCGGTTCCGTTTAGATCTGAATAACTTACAATGCCATCTTTTATTGTCACGCCGGTGGCAATATCTTCTGCTAGAAGGAGTGCGCCGTCCATATCAACATAATCAAGTTGCGGAAGTAAATGAGCAATTGCAGAAATTCCAACGGTAGATTCAGTCATGCAACCCACCATTGTTTTCAAACCTAATTTTTTAGCTTCTTCAATCATTCGTTTTCCTGGAGTTAGTCCGCCGCATTTTACAAGTTTTACGTTTACTCCATGAAAATGATTGAAACATTTTGCAACATCTTCTTCTATAATACAGCTTTCGTCTGCAATAACCGGAAGAACAGAATGTTTAAAGACTTCTTTGTGACCTTCCCAATTATCAGCTCTCATGGGTTGTTCTAAAAATTCTACGCCTAGTTTTTTTAGTTCCACCGCATTATTTATGGTTTCATCAACGCCCCAGCCACAATTGGCATCAATTCTGAAAATGGCATTTGTATGTTTTCTAAGTTCCTTTACAATCGCGATATCTTCCTGAGTTCCTAATTTAATCTTATAAATAGGCCAGGGAAGTTCTTTCATTTTAAAAACCATCTTTTCAATAGAATCAATTCCGATCGTATAATCAGTCATCGGATTTTGGTCGGTTTTGTAATTCCATAATTCATATAATTTTTTGCCTTTTTTGCGGGCATATAAATCATTATAAGCCAGATCTAATGCACACAAAGCAAACATATCTTCTTTTAAATAAGGATGCATTTTTGCCCAAAATTCTTCAGGCGTTTCATCTGTGGTACTTTCAATGCTATTTCTGATTTTTTCCAGATCCTTCATCATCATAGGAACCGTAATATGATAATACGGATTGGAAGTTGCTTCTCCAAAACCGGAAAGTCCATCACTTTGCAATTCGACAATCAGAGAAGGCTGAAAATCGATAGATTCTCTGGAAATTGTAAAAGTATGTTTTAATTTTAGGTTGTATTCTCTTAAAATCAGTTTCATTGCATTTGTATATTTTTAATTAATAACCCAGCCAAAGAATCGCTTTGACAAAACCATCCCGCCAAAGTTTTTCATTGTGCTCTCCGCCTGTTACAATTTTAGTTTTATTGAGATGAAGACAGTAACAGCGTTTTGTGTCCAGTAAACGTTCCATTTTATGTAGATCATTTACCATATCATCGCTTTCTTTGTCACCGGCAAGAAAGTATATTTTAGTTTTTATTTTAGACTGTTTTTCTGCGAAAGCATAAATATCTTTTGAAAACCAAAACGATGGCGAAAAAACTCCCGCTTTGCCAAATACTTCCGGATATTTTAAAGCGCCGTAAAAAGAAACCAGTCCGCCCAGTGAACTTCCCATAATAATAGTATTTTTTGCCTTTGTTTTGGTGCGGTAATTTTTATCTATGTAGGGTTTTAAAGTTTTAACAATAAAATCAAGATATTGATCTGCATTTCCACCGCCATATTTTGCATTCTTAAAGGGAGTTAATTCATCAAAACGTTTATCATTTCCATGATCAATTCCGACTACGATTACAGGTGCTTTAAGGCTGTCAAGTTTTTCGTCGACATTCCATTCCCCCGAAAAAGAAGTTTTGGCATCAAACAAATTTTGTGCATCATGCATATAGATAACGCTATATTTTTTGTTTATTTCTTTTGAATAATTATACGGAAGGTAAATTCGGATTTTTTTTGAAGTTTTTAACTGAGAAGCTTCAATGGTAAAAGTGGAAACGTTTTTAGATGTCGTAATTTCCTGTGCAATTCCGACGAAAGCTGAGAAGAATAAAATCATTATAAAAATCCGATTCGTCATCCTGTTTTGTAATTATATTTAAAAGCAATATTTTAGCTAAAAATAATAAATTGATGAATACAGAAGCAGAAAAAAAGAGTTTACTTTTAGAAATGATCACCCTGGCTACCGTTGATGGGCACTTGCACAAACGGGAACTGGATTTTTTAAAACTGGTAGCTGTGGAGTTGAGTATTTCTGAGGCCGAATTTCAGGATTTGTTTCATCAGGAAATGAAATCTATTCCCATTCCGTCTGAAATGCAGCGTATCAATCAGTTTTACCGATTATCATTGCTAATGCATTGTGACGGAGTTCTTCATGAGCGAGAATACAAGGCAATTCAGCAAATTGCTTTAGAAATGGGCTTAAATCTCTTTGCAGTAAAACGCATATTGGAAATGATGAAAAAAGCACCAAATACGATTATTAATCCAATTAGAATAATGGAAATTTTTCAGGAACAGCACAATTAAGCAAGCTGTTCCTGTAGTTTTTTAATTTCATCTCTAAGTTTGGCTGCCTGCAAAAAGTCAAGTTCTTTGGCTGCCTTTTCCATGTTTTTACGCTTTTCGCGAATCATTTTCTCCAGTTCTCCTTTAGATAAATACGCAGTAGATGGTTCTGCCGCCACAGGAATTGGATGCCCTAATTCATATTCCACAAGAGGATTTTTGGTAAAAGCGCTTTCAATCTTTTTATTTAAAGCCTGAGGCACAACGTTATTTTCAACGTTGTAATTAATTTGTTTGGTTCTTCTGTAATTAGTTTCGTCAATCGTTTTCTGCATACTTTCCGTAATTTTATCAGCATACATAATCGCTTTTCCATTTAAATTTCTTGCAGCACGGCCAATAGTCTGGGTAAGGGATTTTCTGTTACGAAGAAACCCCTCTTTATCGGCATCCAAAATGGCCACAAGAGAAACTTCCGGTAGATCAAGACCTTCACGAAGAAGGTTTACTCCGATTAAAACATCAAAAATACCTTTTCTTAAATCCTGCATGATTTCGATACGTTCCAAAGTATCGACTTCAGAGTGAATATAGCGGCAGCGAATATTTACTTTCGTTAAATATTTGGCGAGTTCTTCGGCCATTCTTTTGGTTAAAGTCGTAACCAGAACCCTTTCGTCCAATTCACAGCGAACATGTATTTCTTCAATTAAATCATCAATTTGATTCAGACTCGGGCGAACCTCAATTACAGGATCTAAAAGCCCTGTGGGACGAATAATTTGCTCCACATAAACACCGTCAGATTTTTGCAGTTCATAGTCAGCAGGAGTTGCAGAGACGTAAATGACCTGATTTTGCAATGCTTCAAATTCTTCAAATTTCAATGGACGATTATCCATTGCAGCAGGAAGTCTAAAGCCGTATTCTACCAGATTTTCTTTTCTGCTTCTATCACCTCCGTACATAGCGTGAACCTGCGAAACGGTCACGTGACTTTCGTCGACCACCATCAGATAATCGTTAGGAAAATAATCTAACAGACAGAAAGGTCTCGTTCCGGGTAGTCTTCCGTCAAGGTAACGGGAGTAATTTTCGATTCCGGAACAATAACCTAATTCCCGAATCATTTCAAGATCAAAATTTGTTCTTTCTTCCAGACGTTTTGCTTCCAGATGTTTTCCTATTTCCTGAAAGTAATCAACTTGTTTAACCAAATCCTGCTGAATTTCCCAAATTGCGCCTTGTAAAACTTCGGGTGAAGTCACAAACATATTAGCGGGATAAATCGTCAGTCTTTTGAATTTTTCGATAACCTGAGAAGTCTTCGCATCAAAAGATTCAATTTCTTCAATCTCATCTCCAAAAAAGTGAATTCGAAAAGCATCATCTGCATAGCTTGGGTAGACTTCAACCGTATCACCCTTAATTCTGAAAGTTCCCGGATTAAAATCGGCCTCTGTTCGGGCATATAAACTCTGCACCAGATTATGCAGTAATTTGGTTCTTGAAATAACCTGATCCCTAAAAACTTCAATTACGTTTTTCTTAAACTCGACCGGATTTCCGATACCGTATAAGCAGGAAACAGATGCTACGACCAATATATCCCGTCTTCCTGAAAGTAGGGAAGAAGTAGTGCTAAGACGCATTTTTTCGAGCTCTTCGTTTATAGATAAATCTTTTTCTATGAAAACTCCTGTAACAGGCATAAAAGCTTCCGGCTGATAATAGTCGTAATACGAAACGAAATATTCTACCGCATTATTAGGAAAAAATTGTTTGAATTCGGAATACAATTGTGCTGCCAGCGTTTTGTTGTGAGCCAAAACCAAAGTCGGTCTTTGGACTTCCTGAATCACATTGGCAACCGTAAACGTTTTTCCCGAGCCGGTAACTCCGAGTAAAGTTTGATATTTTTCGCCATCGACTACACCTTTGGCAAGTTTTTCAATTGCTTGAGGCTGATCGCCCTTGGGGCTATATTCTGAGGAAACTTGAAATTTCATATGAAGCGCTGAAAATTTGGTTTTGTAAAGATACAAAGATTAATTGGTTCTGTTTTTTCAGTATTTGTGTTGTTTTTTATTGCGGTTTTCACAGATTGATTTAATCAGCAGAAAAAATAAATCGCATTAATTGTGCAATTTGTGGCTTCGAAAAACTTATTTTAAAAAATCAATCATAGCATCGTTTACAATTTTTGACTGATCAATAGATAAGAAATGACCCGCATCCTTAATTATTTTAGTTTCGCTGTTAACCATGAATTTTCGTGCTCTTATAATACTTTCTTCGCCATTTATGACATCATGATCACCAATTAAAATCAAAACCTGATTTTGGATCGATTCCAGTTGCTTTTCGGAAAATGGAGTCATTTTAAGCATACTAGAATTAGATTTGGCATATTTATTGGCGAGATAAAACTGTCTTTTATAAACCGGACTTATTTTTTCCGGATGTGTCGAAAACGTCTTAAGGGTTTTGCTGAATTTTTTTTCGTTAGGAAAAAGTTTGAGCATTAATGCTGACGTTGTTTTTCCAGGTTTATCGATAAATTTAAAAGTTTGTGCAGGACTCAGCAGAACAATGCGATTAATTGAATTTTGTTTCTGAACAGCGAGCAATGTGGCAATCCAGCCTCCGCGTGAAGCGGCTACAATATCAAATTTCCTTAGTTGATAATGATCAAAAATTTCATTGTACCATTGTACAATATCGTCTGATGACAGAGGTCTTCCTGTTAATACCGATTTATTCGGTTCCATCAGGAAGTCGATGGCATAAACGCGATGATTTTTTGCTAAAGCTTTAATATTTGGATACCACATGGTGGAGCTGGCATCCATTCCGTGCAGTAAAACTAATTTTTTCCCGTTTTTAGGTCCCGACAAAATAACATGTGCCGTTCCAAATGAGGTTTTAACATCTTCTTCCGTATAAGGAATATCCCAAAGTTTAAGTGCTTTGTCGTAAGATTTTACATAAGAGTTTTTCTCTTTTTTAGTTTTGAAACTATAATCTGTAAATTTTTGTGTGGAAGCGCAGCCAATAAATAAAAATAAGACCGCAATTTTAAGAGCAGATTTAAGCATGATAGTAAATTAGGTGTACATAAAATTACTGCAATCAAAAAAAATTAGTGTAACAGAATTTTGGTTTAAACTATCAAAATTTTAAGGTGTGTTTTTCCCGGCTGTCAAATAATAAATCTGAACAAATGCTAAAATAGCATTTGGAATAATTACCGGTAAAAGCCATTGGCTAAAATCGCTGTAATCGTTTAAAAAAATGCCGTAGATGACAAAACAAATACAGCCAAACATATTAATAAAGCGTATGGTGCGGAGATTTTTTAACATAAAACCTCCAACAATAAAAACAGATGCGAGATAACCAATATATTCTGCCATTGCTTTGATATTTAGTATTTTATATTAAATTTAGCAAAAGAGAATTATAAAATCAAATTTTAGATTTAGAATAGTTGGTTATAATTTTTTTGGATTGCGACTGGTATGTCGGATTCTTAAAATTTCCATGCTTTTAATTCTTGTTCGGGTATAAAACTCCAGGCAATAATTCTACTGTTTTTTTGTCCCTGAGACATATCGATTGTTTTTACCTGAGGTGCATTTACCTTTTTTAAAATTTTGTAAATAGCCTGAAGATTTTCTTTTTTTGAAACCAAAGTGGTGAACCAAAGACACTGCGATTTATAATGTACGCTTTCATAAATCATTTGGGTAACAAAGGCAATTTCGCCTCCATTGCACCATAATTCGTTGCTTTGTCCACCGAAATTTAAAACAGGATTATTACTTTTTTTCTCTTTAGAATTAAGATTTTTGCTTTTTCTCACAGCGCTTTTGTTCGCTTCTTCGGGAGAAGCATGAAAAGGAGGATTACACATCGTAAAAGCGAAACGATCCTCTGGCGTAAAAATGTTTTTGAAGATAAAACGGGATTCGGTCTGTTGCTGTAAACTAATAACTTCTATTAATTTTGGATTCGCTTCGATTATTTTAGTGCAGTTTTCAATTGCTTTTTTGTCTATATCTGTGGCGACAAAATTCCAGTTGTAAATTGCATTTCCTAATATCGGATAGATGCAATTTGCACCCGTTCCGATATCTAAACCTAAAATATTATCTCCGTTCGGAATTTCGCCATTGTTAGATTCAGCTAATAAATCGGCTATATAATGAATATAATCGGCACGTCCGGGAATTGGCGGACAAAGATAGTTTGCTGGAATACTCCAAAAATCAACGTTGTAATAGGTTTTGAGTAAAGCTTTGTTAAGTACTTTTACAGCCTTTGGATTGCTAAAATCAATGGTTTCAATTTGATGTTTGTTGATTGAAACATATTGGCTCAACTCTGGACAATTAGAAATTAGAAGTTCAAAATCGTAACGGTTACGATGAAGATTTCTAGGATGAAGATTGTTTTTTTCTGAATTGTCTTTTGTTAGCATTTTGTATGATTTTGAAGCAAAGATAGGTATCCTTTTCTTCTGAAATTAATTTTGTACGAATGATTTAAGTGATTGATAACCTTGATTAATATGTTGAGATTTAATGTTGCTTCTAATCAAAACATTCCATTAAAAGCAAATCTCCATCATGATGTGTTATAGTCACCATTCCGTCTTTTGCTACAGCGTTACTGCTTCCGGTTCTGTAGCCCATCGTAAGTGTGTCGTCGTTTAATGTATATTTTAAATTTGATGAAAAAATGCCGTTAACAACCCCAATCGGAATTAATGAAATAGGAGTATTGGCGGTGTACCATTTTTCGAATTTATTCGGTAAAAGAAAAATTTTAGAATGATCGTCTAAAATCACAATTTTAAGCAGATTTCTATAACGTACAATATTGGTAAGATTGGTAATCGTGTGATCGGCACGTCTTCCGGTTGCCCAGACAACATTTGCTGCGGGAATTTTGCGTTCTATCAGATAATCAAAAGCTTTTTCAAGATCTGTTTTATCCTGATCGGGAGCATGGACAATTTCGATTGGAAACTGAGAAGTTTTATATATTTCAGGATCAAAGCCACGATCGAAATCTCCCAAAAGGACATCTACTTTTATTCCGAGGTCGATTACCCGTTCAATAGCAGAATCTAAAACGATAACAAGCGGAGACCATTCTAACAATTGTCCCAATAATTCGGGGTCGCAGGCAGCGCCATTGGCTATAATTAAAGCAGGTTCCTGATCGTCGCGGACTATATGATGTGATGACATTTGGTAGTTTTAAATGAAATGCAAAGTTAATTAGATAATTGGCGAAATAGGATAATTAGATAATTAGATAATTAGATAATTAGATAATTAGAAATAGAATATTAAACCACTATACCACAATTCAAATCCCAATCTAAAATCTAAAATCTTCAATCTACAATCTACAATACCAACCTTCTGTGATAGTTAATTTGTCCCAGATGATAACCTAAATGCGTTGCAAGATGAATAAGAAAAAAGCCGGTAGTCATTTCTTTTTCGAAAACAATCTGAGGGTAATTTTTTTCTAAATCAGTATCGTTCAGTGTCTCTAAAGTGGAGTTCACGACTTGAATTGTGGCTTCAATTTTTTCAATTAATTCAGATTTTGGAATATCTTTTAATGAAAATTCTAAAGGTCGATTTCTGATATAACCTGTTTTTCCCAGTTCGGCGCCAATGTAGGTGTTAAGATTTCCTATTAGGTGCAGACACAGGTTTCCGGCAGAATTTGAGATGTTTTTGTCAATTTTCCAAATTGAACTTTCGTTTTCATAGGATTCAATTTCGGTTTTAAGCTTGTTTAAATCCCGATTAAATAGTGTTTTTAATGTTTCTGTTACCATAATTAGTCTCTTTTTTTTATAGGAATCCAGATTTCTTCTTCAGAATTCGGATCGTCTTTTTTGTACTTTTCGTTCATTACAGCAAAATGTGGTCTGTTATCAACTGTATATTCCGAATTAGGAAGCCAGTCGGCAAAAATATAGCTATACGTTTTATGCGCTTCTGCAGCCGGACCCAAATGAATAAAAACGGCATACAAACCAGTGGGAATAAGTAGGGCTTTCATTTCTGCAGGGACATTTTTATAATCGGAAACTTCGACTGCAGCCCATTTTTGAAAAGTATCATTAGGATCAAAATTATCAAAATGATTTTCCGGATAAACTTCTAAAGAATATAAATTGCCATCAACAGCATTATTAATTTCTTTTCGCTTAGGCATAAAACCGCTCCATAGCTGGAATGTTTTATTTTCCAGGAAAGACATTTCGACAGCATGTCCAACAAGTTTTTTTTCTGCGATAGTTTTAATTACTGGCTTCATAGTCACTCGATTTTATATTTTTTTGTACTGGTTTCACTTAACGAAAAATAACCCAGCGGATAATTGTCTTTGTTGGTCACATTGATCATATTTCCTTTTACAGTTGCAGGCGGTGACTGAAATGGGCCACCAACATTACTCCCCGCAATGCTTACCAGTATATTCATGTAATTGTAATACGGTTTGGAAATTCCGTAATGGGTAACTTCAATTTCGTCTCCCGGTTTCAATTCATCATCATCCGTGCTGCTGAAAATTTCATTTCCCTGATAAAATTTATCTTCAGAAACATAGTAACTTGAGGTAATTTTACTCGAGTAAGAGTATTTAAATAAATAATAATTTTCTTCGTTTGCAGGATCTGTAAAATAACTTCTTATTTCGATATCTTTTCCGGTAAAACCGCCATCGTTTTTTTGTTCTATTCGGGTAATGGGCGCTACAGGTTTTAAAGTTTCAGTTCCGATATATCTGTTTCCCCTGCTAATTACAGTTAAGGTGTATTCTTCGCCAATAACGGGTTTGAAATTGGTGCATTCATATTGACCTGTCTTTTTAATCTCACTAAAATTAAATTGTTCGTCATGACTGTTTTTTATACTGATAATGGCACCGGACACGCTTGGAATTGTATTTTCAAAATAACCTGTTGTAGTCGTTAATTTGATAATCTGACGTTCCCCACCTGAGCCTTTTTCCCAATTTAAAGCTGCTTCAATTACCAGTTTTGGCGGAGCAGTCTCTAGGTCTACATCAACGACTTCTTCGCAGGCTGTAAAGAAGAGCGATATAAATAATGCGATTAAAAAAAATGATTTTTTCATACGTTTATTTTTAGTTTCTAAAGTCATTCTTTAGAATTTGAAATTATAACTAACAGCCGGAACAACTCCAAAAATGGATAATTGTACCGCTTCATTTACGCCTGTGTCCACATTCTGACGGAAATTAATCGACGCCGCATTCATACGGTTGTAAAGATTGTAAATACTAAAAACCCATTCTCCTTTCCAGTTTCTGTCTTTATTTTTGCGAGGTGTTAAAGTGGCAGAAATATCCAAATGATGATAGGCGGGAAGCCTGTTTTCGTTTCGCAATCCGTAGCTCGGAACTGTAATTCCCAAATATTCATATTGTCCGTTCGGATAAGTCACCGGCTGACCGGACTGCAGCGCAAAGTTGGCACCAAACGACCATTTTTCATTCAGGTTATAAGCAGAGGTAATCGCTAAATTATGTGTTTTATCATAAGCAGAAGAATACCACTCACCATTATTAATTCCAGGTTCTTCTGGTGTTCTTCCCTGCGTTTGCTGCTCTGATTTGGAAAGTGTATAAGAAATCCAGCCGTTAAACCTGCCTTTGTTTTTTCTGACCATGATTTCCAAACCGTACGATCTCATATGCCCATTTAGGATAACCTGTTCGATTGCTTCATTGGCAATTAAATCGGCACCATCTATATAATCCAGTCTGTTTTGGATTTTCTTGTAGAAGGTCTCTACTTCCAGGGAATAAGCATCATCATAAATGTTTCTAAAATAGCCTACAGCAACCTGATCTGCCAGCTGCGGTTTGATATAAGTATCACTTGGCATCCAGACATCGAGCGGAGTAGGAGATGAAGTGTTCGAAATTAACTGCAGATACTGCGCCATTCTGTTGTAACTCGCTTTTATCGCCTGATCTTCATTTAATTGATAGGAAACAGAAAAACGGGGTTCCAAATTGTCATATTTTTGAATGACTTTATTTTGACCAAAATACTTTGTTGAAGTGGGTGTCCCTTTCTCATAAATCTGCAAATTGTCATTAAAGACCACGGCTTCATTATTATCATAGTAATTGATGGTAGAAGAACCCAGTCTGTAAAATAAGCTGTAGCGCAATCCGTAAGCAACTGTAATTTTCTCAGAAAGCTGACTTTCTGCATCCAAATAGACAGAAGGTTCAAAAGCATATTTTTTATCTAACTGATCGGGATTAATTCCTGAATCTTCTCCGGTAGGTTTTATAGTTCCGGGATTAAATTCGTAATAGATGCCGTTTACGCCATAATTCAATTTTAGTTTATCGGAAAGATAATGTTTAAAATCGTATTTTAAATTGTAATTTTTAATTCCGGAATCCCATTTAAAACCTACAAAATCCAGGTCCAAACCATAATAATAATCACTGTAGATTAGAGAAAGATTGGAAAATAATTTATTAGAATATAAATGATTCCATCTGAGATTTAAGATGGAGTTGCCATACGTATTGGTGAAGCTTTTATTTAAAAGAAATACATCACGGCCAAAATAACCCGATAAGTATACACTGTTATTGTCATTAAGTTTATAACTTAATTTTGTGTTTAAATCATAGAAATACGCTGCATTATTCTTATTTTCTTCAGACAATTTTAAAAATAAGTGGGCGTAGGAAGCTCTTCCGCCAATTAAAAAAGAACCTTTATCTTTTACCAGCGGGCCTTCGGCAAGCAAACGACTTGAAATTAAACCGATTCCGCCATTCATGTGAAAATCCTTACTGCTTCCGTCCTTTTGATAAATCTCCAGAACAGAAGAAGCTCTTCCTCCGTAGCGTGCAGGAATTCCGCCTTTATACAATTTTAAATCTTTTATTGCATCAGGATTAAAAACAGAAAAGAAGCCAAAAACGTGAGATGAATTAAAAATCATTGCCTCATCTAAAAGAATCAGGTTTTGATCTGCACCGCCTCCGCGGACATTAAAGCCCGAAGCGCCTTCACCGGCATTGGTAACGCCCGGAAGTAATAAAATAGATTTTAGAACATCAACTTCTCCTAAAACAACAGGCATTTTTTTTATGGTTGAAATAGAGAGCTTATTAACGCTCATTTCGGGAGATTTTACATTTATTTTCCCTTTGTTTTCGGTAATAATTACTTCCTGAAGTTCTTCGCCGTTTCCTTCTGTTATAGAAAAATTACTTTTTGTATTCTGATTTAAAATGATATTTTTCTGAATGCTTTGATAGCCGACATAACTTATTTCTACCACATATTCTCCCTGAGGAGCCGATAGAGAGTAAAATCCGTATTCGTTTGTGGTAGTTCCGATTTTTAAGGTGTGAATATAAATATTGACCCCGATTAAGGTTTCATTGTTTTTGCTGTCGCTGACAGTTCCGCTTAACGTGAATTTTTCCTGCGCAAATGAGGTAAAAATCGTTAAAATAAAAAGAAAAAATGTGCAGGTACTTTTTGTAATCACTGTATTGATTTTGATATACATGGTTAACGATTCTAACTTAATTATTATCACGGAAGTTCTTTAAATATAGCTAAGATAAAAAAAAGGACAACCTTGAGAGTTGTCCTTTTGATTATTTATTGGAAAATGCCCGAAAAGCACTTTATAATTATTTTATTTTCGAAATAATAGCATTAAATGTTTCACTTGGTCGCATGGCTTTGCTTACCAATTCCGGAGTTGGCTGATAATAACCGCCAATGCTCTGCGTTTTTCCCTGAGCACCAATTAATTCGGCATCAATTTTAGCTTCGTTAGCTTCAAATTCAGCAGCGATTGGTGTGAAGACCGCTTTTAATTCTGCATCTTTATTTTGAGCAGCCAACGCCTGAGCCCAGTAGAATGCCAAATAAAAGTGAGAGCCACGGTTATCAATCTGACCTACTTTACGAGCAGGAGATTTATCATTTGCCAGGAATTTATCGTTTGCTTCGTCAAGAGTTTCTGCTAAAACAATTGCTTTAGAATTGTCTAAAGTTTGTCCTAAATGTTCTAAAGAAGCACCAAGAGCTAAAAATTCACCAAGAGAATCCCAACGCAAATATCCTTCTTCTGTAAATTGCTCAACATGTTTTGGAGCAGAACCACCAGCACCAGTTTCGAACAATCCACCGCCATTCATTAAAGGAACAATAGAAAGCATTTTTGCAGAAGTTCCTAATTCTAAAATCGGGAATAAATCTGTAAGGTAATCACGTAAAACGTTTCCTGTTACAGAAATAGTGTCTAAACCTTTTATAATTCTGTCTAAAGTAAATTCTGTAGCAGCAATTGGGTTTAAAATTCTGATATCAAGATTTGTTGTATCGTAATCTTTAAGGTATTTTTCAACTTTAACGATTAATTCTCTGTCGTGTGCTCTGTTTTCATCCAGCCAGAAAACGGCAGGAGTACTAGACAGACGTGCTCTGTTTACAGCCAGTTTAACCCAGTCCTGAATTGGAGCATCTTTTGCCTGACACATTCTGAAAATATCATTAGTCTCAACGTTTTGTTCCATTAAAACAGTTCCGTTTGTATCAACAACGCGAACAACACCGTCAGCTTTCATTTGGAAAGTTTTGTCGTGAGATCCGTATTCCTCAGCTTTTTGAGCCATTAATCCAACGTTAGGAACACTTCCCATTGTTTTTGGATCAAAAGCACCGTGTTTTTTACAAAAATCGATAGTAGCCGTGTAAATTCCGGAATAAGAACGGTCTGGAATAACCGCCAATGTATCTTGTTGTTTTCCTTCTTTGTTGTACATCTGTCCAGAAGTACGAATCATTGCAGGCATAGAAGCATCTACAATAACATCAGAAGGAACGTGTAAGTTGGTAATACCTTTATCAGAATTAACCATTGCCAAAGCTGGTCCGTTTTCTATTGCTTTTGTAATATCAGCTTCAACTTCAGCCTGTTCTGGTCTTCCCGCGATTTTGGCGTAAATATCACCTAAACCGTTTCTGGTATCAATATTTAATTCTGCGAATAAAGATTCGTATTTTTTGAAAAGATCTGCAAAATATACTTCAACGATAGCGCCAAATATAATTGGATCAGAAACTTTCATCATTGTAGCTTTTAAGTGTACAGAAAGTAAAACTCCTGCAGCTTTTGCTTCAGCAATTGCCTGAGCAGCAAACTCTTTAAGTTTTTTTACACTTAATACAGAGCTGTCGATAATTTCTCCGGCTTTTAACGGAGTGCTTTCTTTAAGAACCGTTGTTGATCCGTCTTTAGCAACAAATTCAATTTTTACATCATTTGCTTCGTTTACTGTCAAAGATTTTTCACTTCCATAAAAATCTCCGTCTGGCATAGAAGCTACTTTTGTTTTTGAGTCTGCAGACCACGCACCCATAGAGTGTGGATTTGCTTTTGCAAAGTTTTTAACAGCTCTTGGAGCTCTACGATCAGAGTTTCCTTCACGTAAAACAGGGTTTACGGCAGAACCTAAAACTTTTGCATATTTTGCTTTAATTTCCTTTTCCGCATCGTTTTGAGGATCTTCAGGGAAATTTGGTACTTTATATCCGTGTGATTGTAATTCGGCAATCGCTGCCTTTAATTGAGGCACAGATGCTGAAATGTTTGGTAATTTAATGATGTTAGCTTCTGGCTGAGTTGCTAATTGTCCAAGTTCCGACAATGCATCAACAGTTTTTTGAGAATCTGTCAAAGAATCCGGGAAGTTTGATAAGATTCTTCCTGCCAGCGAAATATCTCTGGTTTCGATTTCAATTCCAGCTGTCGCTGTAAAAGCCTGAACAATTGGTAAAAGAGAGTAAGTTGCCAATAACGGCGCCTCATCAGTTAAGGTGTAAAAAATTTTTGATTTTGTCATTTTCTTTTTTTTTTATAATCGTATCGTCAGAAGTTAACGATGTAAAGGTATATTCGGCTCAAAATGAGCGGAGCAAATATAATAAAATCACAACGAAAACGGTTGAGTTTTGGTGAGAAAAGGAGAAATTAACAGATTGTTATTTCCTACTCGTTAAATTGCTAATTCAATGATTTTGCTATTAAAAAATTGCAATTTTATCAGTGTTGAATTTAGAACATAAAAAAAACCCGTTTCAAAGAATATGAAACGGGTTTTTTATAACATTTAGATAAATGATTATCTTCTTTTATCTTTAATCTTAGCTTTTTTACCAGTAAGTTGTCTGAAGTAGAAAATTCTCGCTCTACGAACAGCACCTTTCTTGTTGATTTCAATTTTTTGTAAAGCTGGTAAGTTAACCGGGAAGATACGCTCAACTCCGATAGCACCAGACATTTTACGAATAGTAAAAGTTTCTGTGTTACCAGAACCTCTTCTTTGAATAACAACTCCTTTAAAAAACTGAGTTCTTGTTTTTTCACCCTCTTTAATTTCGTAGAAAACAGTAATTGTGTCTCCAGCTCCGAATACAGGGAAATCTTTTCTAGCAACGAATTCGTCTTGAACGAATTTTAATAAATCTGCCATGATAATTTAAATTATGGTTTTTATATTAGAACAACATGCACGGATCTCGCCAGAGGTTGGTCAAATTCGGGTGCAAATGTAGAAAATAATTATGAATTATAAAATGTAGATCGTAAATTATTTTAAGTTGTTGATAAATTGATGTTTAGGAGGGGGTTTGTTTCAGGTTTCAAGTTTCAGGTTTCATGGTTGTTGCATAATCCAAACTTGAACCTGAAACAAAATAACTAAAACAAAAAAACTGAAACAAATTATTCTTCTTCCAATAAATCCGGTCTTCTGTTTTTAGTATGTTCGTATGCCATGTCTTCGCGCCATTTGTCAATTTTTGCAAAATGGCCGCTGGTTAAAACTTCCGGCACTTTCCATCCTTTATAATCTGCGGGTCTTGTGTAAATTGGTCCCGAAAGTAAATTATCCTGAAAACTATCTGTTAATGCTGAGGTTTCATCACTTAAAACTCCGGGAATTAACCGAATTAAAGCATCAGATAAAACCAAAGCTCCTAATTCTCCACCGGATAAAACGTAATCTCCAATTGAAATTTCTTTCGTAATAAAATGATCTCTCACTCTTTGGTCAACTCCTTTATAATGTCCGCACAAAATGATAATGTTTTCGTACATAGACATTGTATTGGCCATTTTCTGGTTTAACGTTTCTCCGTCGGGCGACATATAAATGATTTCATCATATTCCCGCTGACTTTTAAGATGTGTTATACAATCATCAATTGGCTGAATTGTCATTACCATACCCGCACCGCCTCCAAACGGGTAATCGTCTACACTTTTCTGTCTGTTTGTACTATAATCCCGGAGATTGTGAAAATGAACTTCGACCAGACCTTTGTCAATGGCACGTTTCATAATAGAAGCTTCAAAAGGGCTTCTTAAAAGTTCGGGTAAAAGTGTAATAATATCAATTCGCATTTCGTATTCTCTAATTATTGTCGAATGCAAAGATACAAGTTAATAGTGGGCAAATAAAAAAACAAAATTCAAAAAAACAGAAGACCGTAAGTTTTCGTTTTTAGTTTGTAAGATATTGTTTTTCAATTTCATATAATAATTATATAACATACTCAGATAATTATGTAAGACGAAATGTTTTATCTATAAGTATTATTACATAACCTAATTACATTGAATTTATCACCAACTAATTCTAAAAAACATTATCTAATGAAGAAATTAATATTCCTGCCTGCACTAGTCTCGCTTTTTATTTCGTGCGCGAGCAACAGTTCTGCAGTGGTAGGATCTGTAGGAGAAACTAAATCACAGATATTAACGAACTGGGGAACTCCTATTCGAACTCTGGAAAATAATAACAATGGAGAAATTCTGGTTTATGCCGATCAGATTTTTATCAATAATGGTTCTGAAGGAATGGCAGGAAAAAATTACTGGAACTATAATTATGTTTATATCAATAAGGAAGGAAAAGTAACTTCTACGAAACAGGAGAAACAAAATTTTCCTCCTCAGGCTATCGATTCACAAAAAATGCTTGGAATGAATTTATTGACTTCCAATTAAATTTTTTAAAAAGATTATAAGAAATTCGTATTTTTAAGACTTACTTAGAAATACGAATTTTTTATTTAGTACAATGTCCATCCAAAAAATAAAAATACTTGCCATCGCCGGAAGTACAAGAAAAAATTCAAGCAATTTTAAGATTCTGCAGTACATCGCCAATCATTTAAATGCAGAATTTAATGTTGAAATATTTGAAGATTTAGCGGCGCTTCCGCATTTCAATCCGGATTTAGATACCGAAAATCCTCCGGCAGATATTATTGCATTCCGAAACAAAATAATAGAGGCAGAGGGCATCATTATCTGTACTCCCGAATATGTTTTCAGTCTGCCGGGAAGTTTAAAAAATGCCCTGGAATGGTGTGTTTCGACGACTATTTTATCTCATAAAAATTCGGGTCTTATTACAGCTTCTGCTTCTGGCGATATGGCGCATGAGCAACTTTTGCTCATTATGAAAACGCTCGAAGCTAAACTTGATTCTTCGACCCAGCTTTTGATTCAGGGCGTGCGTGGAAAAGTTAATACAGATGGAGAAATTACAGATGCTGAAACAGAAAAAGCACTCGAAATTTTTATAAAAAACTTTGAGCGTCATTTTTTATAATATATTTACTTTCTGAATTTTATACCATTGCAATGATTACCAGAAGAAACTTTATTGTAACAACAGGTCTGGCGACAACAGCAGTTTTAGCTTTACCGTCATTAGCATTTTCTATGAATAAAAAAGAGATAGGATTACAATTGTATACGCTTCGCGAAGAACTTCCTAAAGATGTAAAATCGACTCTGGAAAAAGTAGCAAAGGCGGGTTATACTAATGTTGAAACATATGGTTTTTCAACCAAAGATCAATTTTGGGGATTGACACCAAAAGAATTAAAAAAGATTTTGGATGAAAATGGCTTAAAAGCGGTTAGCGGACATTATAATTTGGGAAGCTTTTTGTATGATGGAAATACCGCAGAATTAATTGGCTCAATCGAAGCAGCTAAAATTTTGAAAAGCGAATTTTTAACGATTCCCTGGGTTGATGAACCTTTCAGAAGAAATATCGAAGATTACAAAAAGATTGCTGCACGTCTCAATGAAGCGGCTAAAATGTGTAAAGCTGCAGGTTTAAAATTAGCATACCATAATCACGATTTTGAATTTCAAAACCATAATGGCGTCACAGGATTCGAAATTTTATTAAAAGAAACTGATAAGGATTTGGTTTTTTTCGAATTAGATTTGTACTGGGTAGTTCATTCAGGAAACGATCCTCTTCAATTGTTCAGGGAAAATCATGGAAGATTTAAAATGTGGCATGTTAAAGATAAAGATAAAAAGAATAACGATTTAAATACAGAAGTAGGTTCGGGAACAATTGATTTTAAACCTTTTTTTGCAGCTGCGAAACAATCCGGAATGGTTCATTTTTTTGTGGAACAGGAAAATAATTTTGCTTTAAATTCTTTTGATTCTATAAAGAAGAGTTGTGATTTTATTTCTAAAGAATTAATCTAACTCCTAATATTCAAAGCCATATTTTTGTAGAATATCTATTTAAAAAGTGTAGTATGACAACAAGTAAAAAGTTTATAAAAGGAGACGAAATAGAGTGGGAAGTCGTAGGAGAAGGCATCAAACGCAAGATTTTAGCTTTTGATGATCGGGTAATGCTGGTAAATGTTCATTTTGAAAAAGGAGCAATCGGCGTTCTGCACGACCATCATCACACGCAGGTAACTTACATTGAAAGTGGTAAATTTGATGTCACTATTGATGGCGTTACAGAAACATTAAAAGTAGGCGACAGTTTTTATATCCCGCCTCACGCGGTTCACGGCGTGCTATGTCTGGAAGCTGGAATGCTGACAGATGTTTTTAGTCCGATGAGAGAAGATTTTTTGGAATATTAAAATAAGCAAATCAGTTTTTATCTCCGCTTTCGCGAAAGCAAATCTTTGCGATTAATGTTTAAGCACCAATAATACAGATTCAAGATAAAAACGGCTGATTGTACTGAATTTTATAAAAGAAAAAGTGAAGCTTTTTCTAGTTTAAGCTGAATATAGTATTTTTGTATTATGAATTTATCCAAAACAAACGTACTGTTTATGGCAGTTTGCACTGGTCTTATCGTTGCAAATTTGTATTACTGCCAGCCTTTGATTGTATTAATCGCCAACGAATTTAAAATTCCCGAAGCCAATGCCGGAACTATAACGTATCTTACGCAGGCGGGCTATGCCATCGGATTGTTTTTTATGGTGCCGCTTGGCGATAAAATAGAACGAAAAAAACAAATTTTAATGACCACTTTTGCCTCTGTAATTGCCTTGCTAATTGCAGCAACAGCAAAAAGTTTCTTTGTGTTACAGGTCGCGTCACTTTTAATTGGTATTACATCTATTGTACCACAGCTTATTTTGCCTCTGGCAGCATCTTTAAGCGCACCCGAGCAAAGAGGAAAAGTAGTTGGGACCATTATGAGCGGACTTTTAGTCGGAATCCTGCTTTCGCGGACTTTAAGCGGCTTTATTGGAGAAGTTCTGGGCTGGAGATCTATGTTTTACATTGCTGCCGGAATTTGTCTTTTAATCTTTTTTGTTATCCAGAATAAATTTCCGGTAAACAGACCGCAGTTTCAAGGAACTTACGGACAATTGATCCAGTCTCTTTTTACACTAATAAAAACAGAGCCGGTTTTACGCGAAGCAACGGCAATTAATGTTTTTAGTTTTGCTCAGTTTGGCGCTTTCTGGACGACAATGGTATTATTGCTTTCAGGAGATCCGTTTGGTTTTAACAGTGCAACAATAGGTTTGTTCGGTATTGTTGGTGCTTCGGGAGCATTGGCTGCGCCTCTTGTTGGAAGACTGGGAGACAAAGGAAATTCGAGAATTGCAGTTGGTTATGGCTGTTTATTGATATTAATAAGCTTTTTGGTTTTTTATTTCTCAGCAGAAAGTGTAATCGGAATTGCAATCGGAATCGTATTTATCGATATCGGAATTCAGGGTGTGCACATTTCCAACCAAACCAGAGTTTACTCACTATTGCCGGAAGCCAGAAACAGGTTAAATACAGTATTTATGTCCTTTAGCTTTTTAGGAACCGCTGCCGGATCTGCTTACGGATTATTATTATGGAAATTAGGAGGATGGCCGGCTGTCACAATAGGATGTATGGTTTTGTCGTTAGTATCACTGGCCATTTACGCACTTACTTATAAATCTAAAAAACAGAAAGCGCAAATTGATTAAAAAATTAATTTGTAAATTTGCGTTGAAATTAAAAATAACAACATGGAAAACGGAATATACGCTAAATTCAATACTAGCAAAGGTTCGATTTTAGTAAAATTGACACACGATTTGACGCCGGGAACTGTAGGGAACTTTGTAGCTCTTGCAGAAGGTAATATGGAAAATAAAGTAAAACCTCAGGGACAAAAATTCTATGACGGATTGACTTTTCACAGAGTTATTCCTGATTTTATGATTCAGGGAGGTTGTCCAAAAGGAACTGGAACAGGAGATCCGGGATATAAATTTGATGATGAATTTCACCCAAGTTTAAAACACGATCGTCCGGGAGTTTTATCTATGGCCAATTCTGGTCCTGGAAGTAATGGTTCTCAATTTTTTATTACGCACGTTCCAACTCCATGGTTAGATAACAAACACACTGTTTTCGGACACGTATTAGAAGGACAGGATATTGTAGATGCTGTAGCACAAGGTGATAATCTTGATTCTGTAGAAATTATCAGAGTTGGAGAAGAAGCGCAAAAATGGAATGCTATTGAGTCTTTTATTGGTTTAAAAGGAGCACGTCTGAAAAGAGAAGCGGCTTTAAAAGCAGAATCTGAAGCAAAAATGGAACAACTGGCTGCTGGTTTTGATAAAACAGAAAGTGGTTTACGTTATAAAATGATTCAAAAAGGAGAAGGTAAAAGAGCTGAGGCAGGTAAGACAGTTTCTGTTCACTACGAGGGATCTTTAGAGAACGGAAAAGTTTTTGATTCTTCTTATCCGCGTAAAAAACCAATCGAATTTAAATTAGGAATCGGACAAGTTATTGAAGGATGGGACGAAGGTATCGCCTTATTGCAAGTTGGAGACAAAGCACGTTTTGTAATTCCTTCTGATTTAGGTTACGGACCAGCTGGTGCAGGAGGAGTTATTCCGCCAAACGCAACTTTGATTTTTGACGTTGAATTAATGGACGTGAAATAAAAATTAGATCAATTTTAAATTGTCTTTATAACTAATCCCATTCGACCGCCGAATGGGATTTTTTTTATATTTACAAAAACAAAAACAATGAAGAAAAATATAATTCTGGCAAAAATGGTTTTGGTATTAGTAGCATGTGGAGGTAAAAAGTCCGTTACAGAAACGCCGCCACCGCCACCTCCGCCGCCGACAAAGGAAGTATCTGCTAAAGATTTAATATTTGGAGATACAGCTTTAGCAGAAGGCAAACAACTTTATGATAATAATTGTGCGAAATGCCACAAATGGTATGAGCCCAAACAATTTAGTAAAGAAGAGTGGAAACCAATTTTGGTGAGAATGCAAAAGAAGGCAAAGCTTGATGATTTGAAAATGGCATCAATCAACAATTTCATTTATTCGCAGTTATAACATTTGCGATTTAAAAAGAACTAAACTATTCAGTAATTGTATTGAATAGTTTTTTTGTTTTAGATAAGATATAAAAAAACACCTTCATGAATGAGGTGTTCAAAAAAATTATGCATTGCTGACAGCAACGATCTTTAAAGTTTTAATTCCGGCAGGAAGTTCCCAATCTACTTCCTCATTTTCCTTAAAACCAATTATAGCCACACTTAATGGTGCTAATATTGAAATTTTTGATTGTTTTACATCTGCAACAGAAGGAAGTACAATTTGAATTTTCATTTGTTTTTTTGCCTTTACATCTTCAACGGTTACGGTAGAATTTATTCTGATGATTGATGCATCCGTTAATTCTCCTTTGCTGACCACTGCGCGGTCTAATTCCTGAGAAAGCTGATTGGCTTCTTTTGCATTTGTATCATTTTTACTTTTTAAAATCAACTCGCGTAGGAGTTTGTAATCTGCTGAGCAGAATGTTGGTATGGGTTTCATAGCTGTATTCATTATATTAATTTATTATATGTATTTAAAGAAAAACAATTAAGATCTCAATCTTTTTTCTGAATTGAGATAAATGTGTGTTAAAAGAAAACGGAAATATCTGAAGGCGCAAATGTGCTTTCAGATAAAATTGAATTATAAAATTTGATAAAATCCTCCGTCAAGAAGAAAAAAAACCGAAGTAGACGGAGGCCTAAATAATAAAGGCCTTACTATGCGAAATAATTACAGCCGGAAGCGGTTCTGCAAAGCAAAACGACTTTTTATACACTGTAAATGATATTATACTTCCCATTAGACAATCAAAATTGATCGGCAAAGATAGGTAATCTTTTTGAATTTCGTACGTTTTTACTTCCATTTAATCCCACAGCCTACACTTGGACGTTGAGGTTCTTTTAAACTTCTGTTGTAAAGTAAAGCGTCAATGGCACCTCTGAGGTCGCTTCCGCTAAGTGGAATTCCATTACCGGGTCTGGAATCGTCGAGTTGTCCACGATAAAACAGTTGATCCTGATTATCAAATAAATAGAAATCCGGAGTACACGCTGCCTGATACGACTTTGCAGTTTCCTGACTCTCATCATACAAATAGGGAAAATCAATCTTGTGTTCCATTGCAAATTCAGTCATCAATTCCGGGGAATCTTCCGGATATTTTATAATATCATTACTAGAAATAGCCATTACACCAATTCCCTGAACGCGATAATCATTGGCAATCATAACAATTTCTGAAATGACATGCAGCACAAATGGACAATGATTACAGATAAAAATAACCAGAGTGCCCTTTGAACCTTTTAAATCTCCAAACGAATAAAAGTCATTTGAGTTGGTGTCTTTTAAATAAAAATTGGGAGCAATAGTTCCGAGAGGAAGCATTGTTGATTCAGTTCGTGCCATTTGATGCAAATTTTGATTTTCAAAAATAGCTTTAAAAATCTGTAAATAAAAGCACAATAAAAAAATATCCAAAGAAGCAGTTAGCTGAATCAGCTTGCTTCTTTGGATACTTCTGTAAAATTTTTATATTTTTTTATGAATTAAGAAACTGAAGTAAATCTGCATTCAATTTCTCTTTTTCTGTGTAGAATAAACCGTGTGGTGCACCTTCGTAAACAATATATGTATTGTTTGCGATTCCTTCAGAAGCTTTCTTAGAGGTTAGATCGATTGGTACAATTTTATCATCATCTCCGTGAATGATCAATGTAGGAACTTTTACAAAATCAAGCTCATCTCTAAAATCGGTGAAACTGAAAGATTCTGCACATTTTAAAGTTGCTCTTGGCGACGCTGCCGCACAAAGATTTCTGTAATATTCTAATAAAGAAGAACTTAGAGGCTTGTTAATAATGTTTACTCCGAAAAATGTTTTTCCGAAATTATCTATAAATGCAATTCTGTCTTCTTTAATCGCTTCTGCCGTAGTATCACTTTTTTCTCGTGGATGACCATCGGGATTATCCGATGTTTTAAGTAAAAAAGGAACTACAGATGAGATCAAAGCTGCTTTTGTAACACCTTTTCCGCCGTGACGGCTGAAATAACGAACCACTTCACCACCACCCATAGAAAATCCTACCAGAGTTACATCTGTAAGTTCTAATTGTTCGATAATTTCCTGTAAATCATCTGCCAGAGTATCATAGTCATAACCGTCCCAAGGTTGAGAGGATTTACCAAATCCACGACGATCGTAGGCAATAACCCTAAAGTTATTTTGCACTAAGTTGTCAATTTGATATTCCCACATTTCATTAGAAAGCGGCCATCCGTGTATAAGAATTACAGGTTTTCCCTGTCCGTAATCTTTCACGTAAAGTCGTACGTTTTGAGCAGTTTCAATGTATTTGTCGGTGTGTATTTGTTTCAGATTAGATTCAAAATCCTTAATCGTCATACATGCGTTTGGTTCAGTATGTTCCATTATATATATCTTTTTACGTTAGTGTCTATTTTGTGTGAGGTAAAATTAAAATATAACAGGAAGAAAAAGCTTATAGAATTAGGCTCATTAATTACAAAATTAATAGGTTTGTAAATCAAAATATATAAAATGGATTTAACCTGGAACGAGTTTGAAAGAACTGATATGCGCGTTGGAACGATTGTCAAAGTAAATGATTTTCCTGAGGCCAGAAAGCCGGCTTATCAGCTAACAATTGACTTTGGTCCTGAAATTGGAATTAGAAAATCATCGGCACAGATTACCAAAAGATATCAGAAAGAAGATTTAACCGACAGACAAATTATTGCGGTGGTCAATTTTCCAAAAAAACAAATCGGAAAATTTATGAGTGAGTGTTTGGTGCTTGGTGCAGTAGGCGAGGAGGGAGATGTCGTTTTACTTGCTCCCGATTTTAAAATTCCGAATGGTCTTCGAATTGGCTAGTTCTCGAGCTGGAGTTGATAGTTATCTTAATAGTTTGTGGAATTGTCAGTCTTAGCGTCCCGAAACTTCGGGAAGCTAAGACTGAAGACATGAAAGCCCGACTTAAATTTTTGAAATAAAATCACGTAAAATCAGCTGTCCTTCTTCCCAATACTTCAAATCAGAATCAGAATTAATATGACCTTTTTGTCCCACGTTTACAAAATCGCTTCCCCATTTTTCTGCAAAATATTTTTTTCTTTCAAATGTAGCGTATGGATCATTTTCGCTCGCAACAACTATTGACGGAAAAGGAAGCTTGTAAATTGGCATTGGCGCAAAATTCCTGATGCAATCAGGCGTGTGCTGAGGGGAATCTACATCTGCCGGAGCCACCAGAAATGCTCCAATAATATTAGAATTCTGATTTTTTTCTGCCCAGTGCAAAACCAATGAAACCGCCAGACTGTGCGCAACTAAAATTGTGGGTTTGTTTAGTTTTAAAATGTTTTGGTTTAATCTGTCCAGCCATTCTTCGCGAATAGGTTCATCCCAGTTGTCTTGTACAACCCGAATGGAGTTTTCAAATTTTTTATGCCAAAAAGTCTGCCAGTGTTTTTCTCCTGAATCTCCGAGTCCCGGAATAATTAAAAGTTGTGTCTCCATTGCCGTGGAATTGTATTTAGTGATTATTTTTTACGTTCGTTTAAAATACGGTTTACTTCATTAACCAAAAGCGGAAAACCGGGTTCTGTCATGCCGTGACCATAGCCGTCAAGTTCGTACAGTTTGGTTTGTTTGTGACCAACCAATTTCATCATTCTGGCCATATAGGCATTCTCTTCGTAACGTCCCAGCATTTCTAATTCACGATCGCCCGTTATTAATAACAATGGGGGAGCGTCTGCGCGAACATGGTATAAAGGCGCGAAAGCATCGATTGTTGGTTGTTTTTCGGGAATTCCGTTTTCTCTTCTAATTTCAAAATGTGTAATACACTGACTGCTAAAAGGTATTAGTCCGGCAATTTGATTGGCGTCTATATTTTCTTTTTGTAGCCATTTTTTATCCAGACCAATCATATTGGCTAAATAAGCTCCGGCAGAATGCCCAGACACAAAGATCTGTGATTTATCTCCGCCGTAATTGCTGATAGAATTGAATGCCCATGCCACAGCCGCCGCCGCATCTTCAATACATTTTTCTGCTTTTACCTTTGGCGACAATCTGTAATTTACACCAATTATGGCAAAACCTTTATTTTTTAAAGCTTCCGGAATTTCTTTATTTCCGCCCGTAAGTCCGCCGCCGTGAAACCATACGATCGTTGCAAATCCTGTTTTGTTTTTTGGGTAATAAAGGTCCAGTACACATCTCTCATTAATGTATTTATCAGATTTATTGGCTGCAGTAGTATAATACTGGATATTGCTTTTGGTTTCGTATTCTGTATTTTGTGCTGTAAGTGAAATTCCGTAAAGGAAGAAAGTTAAGAGGATGATTAATTTTTTCATATTTTAAAAGTGAAATGTTAGAAGTTAAAAGTGAATGTTATAAAAAAAAAATGAGTTCTAAAAACGTTTTACATTTTACAAATAACATCTCACAAATAAATATATAAAAAAAGTCCAAAATGCAGAACAATTTGGACTTTTACTTTATGTAAAATTTGATTTTGATTAAATGTCATCAAAGTCAATATCTGTAAAACTTGATCGTGATTCAGATTTCTCAGTAGAACTATATTCTTTTTTAAAATCTTTTTGATGTCTCTCAGAAATTACTTCTTCGCCTTTGTGGTTTAAAACATAAGAAGTCATTTCTTCCAGGATTTCTGCAAAAGCACCAAAATCTTCTTTGTATAAATAGATTTTGTGTTTTTTGAAATGAAACGAACCATCTTCTTCAGTAAATTTTTTGCTTTCAGTAATAGTGATATAATAATCATCAGCTTTGGTAGCTCTCACATCAAAGAAATAAGTTCTTCTTCCTGCTCGTAAAACTTTAGAAAAAATCTCTTCTTTTTCTAACATGTCATTTTCTCTCATAATACGTTCTATCATTTTTGGAATTAATAGTAATCAAAAATCATAAAAAATTATCTATTACGCAACAATTAAAGTAATTCTTTTTCCGAAAGTTGTTTTAAATATAACGCTGCATAATATCCCTCTTCATTTATTAATTGATTATGAGAGCCTTGTTGAATGATGCGTCCGTCTTCGAGGATGATAATTTTGTCTGCATTCTTAGCTGAAGAAACTCGGTGGCTTACAATGATCGTTGTTTTGTCTTTTGAGATTTTAAACAAATTATTCAGGATCATCTCTTCGGTTTCTGTATCTACGGCAGAAAGGCAATCATCAAAAAGTAAAATCGCTGGATTTTTAATAATAGCTCTTGCGATGGAAACCCGCTGCTTTTGTCCGCCGGAAAGTGTAATTCCTCTTTCTCCTAAAATGGTGTCGTATTGTTTGTTAAATGCAATAATATTATCGTGAACCACTGCATTTTTGGCAGCGTCAAATACTTCTTCATCAGTTGCATTTTGATTTCCGAACTTAATGTTGTTTTTAATAGTATCTGAGAAAAGAAAAGCATCCTGCGGTACAATTCCGATATTATTTCGAAGATCATTCAGGTTTAAAGAGCTAATTTCATTGCCATCAATTTTAACTTCTCCATCCGTAACATCGTAAAGTCTGGAAATAAGCGAAAGAATAGTCGATTTTCCCGAACCGGTTTTTCCTAAAATCGCCAGTGTTTCTCCTTTTTTTACTGTAAAGGAAACATCTTTTAAAGCTTTAATATTTGTGTCATTATAAGTGAAAGAAACATTTTCGAAAGCAATATTTCCGTCAATTACAGAAGAGTTTTCGTTATTGTTTTTAATTTCCGGTTCAATTTTCAGAAATTCATTCAGACGTTTTTGAGAAGCTTCCGCTTCCTGAACCATCGACGAAACCCAACCTAAAGACGCCACCGGCCAGGTCAGCATATTGACATACAATATAAACTCGGCGATGGTACCGATGTTGGGGATGGTGCCGTTAATATACATTACGCCTCCAAAATAAATAACAACTAAATTGCTGATTCCGATAAGAGCAATCATCAAGGGACCGAATAAAGATTGCACTCTTGCCAGACTTAAACTTTTGCGTTTACTCTCTTCTGCAAGACTGACCATATTATTTTGATGTTGATTTTCTAAAGAATACGCTTTGATGACTCGAATTCCCGAAAAGATTTCCTGAGTAAAACTGGAAACTTTAGACAAATATTGCTGAAAAGTGGTGCTTCTTTTATTAATTTCAGAACTTAATTTGAAAATGCAGTAAGAGAGAACCGGTAACGGCAATATGGTATATAAGGTAAGTCTCGGCGATACATTATACATATATAATATAACGATCGCAAACCGAATAAATGTATTAATAGTATACATTACCGCGGGGCCAACATACATTCTGACCTTTGAAACGTCCTCGCTGATTCGATTCATCAAATCTCCCGTTCGGTTTTGTTTGTAGAAATTTTGCGAAAGATTTTCATACTGACGGAAAACTTCATTCTTTAAATCAAACTCTATATGACGGGACATTACAATTAAAGTCTGACGCATTAAGAAAGTCAGAAAGCCCGCAACAATCGTTGTTCCTATGATTAACAGTACGTTATGAATTAAATCCTGTCGAAATGCGGCAATTACTACCTCAGATTTTTGGTCTGCAGCTGATAATTTATCGAAATTTTCAATAGCATTCAGTGACTTACTAATGAGCTTTGGAGTAAATAAAGAAAATATTTGTGCGATTATGGTTATTAAAATACCCAGTGAAAAACTGTATTTATATTTTATGAAATATTTGTTTAAATAGCTTAATTCTTTCATTTTTTTAAGAAATCTTATATTGAATTGTTTTGTATTTAAGAATTATTATTAAATAAAATTATAATAATTTGCGATTTAATCAAAACAATTGGATTGTAATATTGTTATTTTAAAGATAAAAAATTAGCACATGTGTATTTTTTAATTATGTTTGAGAAGTCTTTTTGACAAATTCATAATTTTAACTAATTTATACTAGCGCTATGGATGCAACTTTTGCAACTGGAAAAGAACTTCAAAAAATGGATCCTGTTTTTGGTCAGTTATCTTTTGACGATCACGAACAAATTGTATTTTGCAATGACAAAGATACAGGTTTAAAAGCAATTATTGGTATTCATAATTCGGTTATGGGACCAGCTTTAGGAGGAACCAGAATGTGGAATTACAACACAGAATGGGAAGCTTTAAATGATGTTTTACGTCTTTCGAGAGGTATGACTTTTAAATCTGCCATTACCGGACTTAATATTGGAGGAGGTAAAGCGGTTATTATTGGTGATGCAAAAACACAGAAAACTCCTGAGTTGATGCGTAAATTTGGTGAATTTGTACACTCATTAAGCGGAAGATATATTACTGCAGAAGATGTCGGAATGGAAACAAAAGACATGGATACTGTAAGAGATGTAACGCCTTATGTAACGGGTATTTCTGAGGAAAGAGGCGGTTCAGGAAATCCTTCTCCGGTTACGGCTTATGGTGTTTACTTAGGGATGAAAGCAGCTGCTAAAAGTCAGTTTGGTTCTGATGTTTTAGAAGGTAAAAAAGTTTTGGTTCAGGGAATCGGACATGTGGGTGAGACTTTGGTTGACTATTTAACTAAAGAAGGAGCACAGGTAACGATTACAGATATTAATGAAGAAAAATTATATCAGGTTGCTTCAAAATACAACGCAACAATTTATACCGGAGAAGATTTATATACTGCGGATGTAGATATCTATGCGCCATGTGCAATGGGAGCGACTATTAATGATGCTACCATTGAAAAAATTAAAGCTAAAGTAATTGCAGGTGCGGCCAACAATCAGTTAGCAGACGAGAATGTTCACGGTGCGAGATTAACAGAAAGAGGAATTTTATATGCGCCTGATTTCCTGATTAACGCCGGTGGAATTATCAATGTTTACGCTGAATTGGCAAACTATGGTAAAGCTGAAATCATGACTAAAACCGAAAACATCTACAATACTACTTTGGAGATTATCGATTTTGCAGCAAAAAACAACATGACTACTCATAAAGCGGCTCTTACAATTGCTCAAAACCGTATTGATCAAAGAAGAATCGAGAACGGAAAATAATTTTCTTTACGGAATATTTACTGTTCGCTTTATATAAAATTGGCCTCCGTTTGCAGATAATCTGTAAACGGAGGTTTTTTTTTTGATGAATGCTGAAAAACTGTTACTAAAAGCAGTCACTTTTTTAGGAATTTATTTTAATATACGTATAAAAGTTATACTTTTGCAGACTAATTTTTAAATGTTCTTACAAGGTGGTAAACAGAAGACACATACGCGTTAAAGTAATGCAATCCATTTATGCAATGCACCAAAGCGGTTCTGATAATATGGAAAAAGAAGAAAAATTTCTTTTTTACAGCATTGACAATATTCAGGACTTATACCTTATAATGCTTTCTTCATTGATAGAAATCTGTAAAAAAGAATCTGTTTTTTTACATCTGTCAAGTAAAAAACATCTTGCTACTGCAGCAGAACGTAATCCAAACCAAAAATTTGTAAACAATAAGATTTTTCAGCTTCTTGCCGAAAGCAATTCTCTTAGTATTGCTTTAGAAAATCGTAAAATCAATAATTGGTCTTTAAATGATGATTATATCATTTTGCTTTTAAATGATGTTAAATCAAGCGATTTGTATAAAAAATACATGAGCAATGATGTGAATACATTTGAAGAAGACAGACAATTTATAATTGACTTATTTTCGGATGTAATTGTTCCGAATGATAAATTATACGAATATTTAGAAGATGACAAATTAACCTGGGTTGATGATATTCCAGTGGTAAACACGCATATCATCAAACAGCTAAAAGCCATCAAAACACAGGATCCGGACGACTTTAGAGTTCCGAGATTGTATAAAGATGTGGAGGATAAAGATTTTGCTAAAGATTTATTTAGAAGAACGGTTTTAAATGAAACTGCTTTTGCTAAAGAATACGAAGACAAAACACCAAACTGGGACAGCGATCGTATTGCTGAAATTGATACGATTATTTTGAAAATGGCTATTTGCGAGTTTTTAAAATTCCCGTCGATTCCGGTAAAAGTAACTCTTAACGAATATTTAGAGATTGCTAAAGAATATTCTACTCCAAAAAGCAGTATTTTTATCAACGGAATTTTAGATAATCTCGTTAAAGAATTAACGGCCAATAAAAAGATGGTAAAAGTAGGAAGAGGGTTAATGTAAAAATCTAAAATTCTTATCTAGGAAAAAAATATTAAATATAAATCCAAAAACTAAATTAAATTATGGGACAATTTACTCAATTTGCGCCATTCGTTTTAATGTTTGTAGTAATCTATTTCTTCATGATTAGACCACAACAAAAAAGAGCTAAAAACGAAAAAGAATTTGAAAGCGGCCTGAAAGTAGGAGACAGAATAGTAACAAAAAGTGGTTTTCACGGTAAAGTAGTTGAGCTTGCAGAAACTACAGTTATTATTGAAACAATGTCAGGAAAATTAAAATTAGAGCGTTCGGCAATTTCTTTAGAGATGAGTGCTGCTTTAAATAAGAAAGCATAATTTTTATAAGATTATAAATAAATTTAAAAATCCCAAATTCTATATTTAGAATTTGGGATTTTTCTTTTAAAATAGTTTTTAGATCATTGATTAGTTCCTCACAAAAAAACCTTTGTCAAAGTTTTAAACTTTGACAAAGGCTGCTTATAGCTTGGAATTGGAATTAAAAAATTCGAATTTCTATATTTTATCTATATTTATCATTTAAACCAACATTTCCCAAAATCATAGGAATCACTTTTTCCATTCTCGAAATTTTGGTTTTTTCCTGTTTGGCGCTTTCAATATATTCCAGAAACTCATATTGTTTATAAGGAGAAAATTTCTGAAATGCTTCCGCTAAAGCTGGATTCTCGATCATTTCTTTTTCCAAAATAGCTGAAACAATGGCTTCTTTTTTTGATTTTTGAATTACTTTCCCCTGCTTTTCGTTTTCAATTGCTTCCAGAATATATTCTAAAACTTCTTTTTCATTAATCTCTTCTTTACAGGTAAAACGCCATTGACGAAGTGACTTAGTTAAGTTTTCCTGGGCGTTGGTCAGTTTCTTTTTTTCATCTTTTAGAAAAACTCCATTGAAAAACCAGATGGTAAAATAATCTTTAAATCCGCCAAGTCCAATAACATTTTTTTTGTTGTAAACATAAACTGGGCCACCCCATTTGATGGTTTCAGTCAGTTCGGTCTTGTCGATAATAGATTTTAAGAAAAGTAATTCTTCTGCCCACTTATCGCCGTATTTCCAAATGCCTTTATTTTCGGATTTCGATTCCAATTATTTTCTTGTTTTAGGTTTTTCTGCAGAGGAGAAAATTCCGGGAATTGCAGTGAGTTCTGCAATTTTTACAATAACCTCAGTCGCTTTCTGCATGCTTTCTGCCGGAACATATTCGTATTTTCCATGGAAATTATGACCACCCGCAAAAATGTTCGGACAAGGTAATCCCATGAACGACAATTGAGAACCGTCTGTTCCGCCGCGAATTGGTTTTATAATTGGTTTTATGTTCAATTCTCTCATTGCTTTTTCGGCAATATCAACAATATGTTTTACAGGCAGAACCTTTTCTTTCATATTATAGTACTGATCCTTTACTTCGGCAATCACAATATCTTCACCAAATTTCTTTGCAAATTTTTTATTGAACTGTCTTGCAATTTTAAGAACAAGCTCTTTTCGTTTTTCAAACTTCTTCTTGTTATGATCACGAATTATTAGCTCCAAAACGGTTTCCTCAATATTACCTTTTATATGATGAACATGAAAAAACCCTTCATAACCTTTAGTTTCCTGAGGTGTTTCTCCCTTTGGAAGTTCGTTAATAAATTCATTAGCAAGTAGCATAGAATTAATCATTTTACCTTTTGCATAACCGGGATGAACACTTTTTCCTTTAAAAGTAATTTTAGCGCCGGCAGCATTGAAGTTTTCATATTCCAGTTCGCCAATCTGACTTCCATCCATCGTGTATGCCCATTGCGCACCAAATTTCTCTACATCAAAATGATGTGCACCACGACCGATTTCTTCATCCGGAGTAAAACCAATTCTGATTTTCCCATGTTTAATTTCCGGATGCTGAATCAAATATTCCATTGCAGAAACAATTTCTGTAATTCCGGCTTTATCATCTGCACCTAAAAGAGTTGTTCCGTCGGTTGTAATAATGGTCTGCCCTTTATAGAGTAATAAATCTTTAAAATAATCCGGAGATAAAATAATGTTTTTCTCAGCATTCAGAACAATATCTTTTCCATCGTAATGGGTTACAATTTGTGGTTTTACATTTGCACCGCTAAAATCCGGTGAAGTATCAAAATGAGAAACAAAACCAATTGTCGGCACTTCATGATCTACATTACTGGGAAGAGTAGCCATAATATAAGCTTTGTCGTCAATGGTTACTTCATCAAGACCAATTGCTTTTAGTTCTTCAACTAATTTGTTGGCCAGATTCCACTGTTTTTGAGTACTTGGTGTTGTTTGAGAATTTGGATCCGATTCAGTATCTATTGTTACATAACTAATAAAACGATCTATAATATGTTGCATTTTTTTGAATTTTTAGCAAATATAGAAAAATTTTTCTGCGTGATAATTTAGCTTCCTATATCCGAGTGAATTAAAAAAGGGACTCTGAACAGAATCCCTTTATAGTTTTATAAGATTATTATTTGCTTTTTACGCATCTAAAACCGACATGATTGGCGGCAGATCTGATTTCTCCTTTTCCTCTCGTCCCCACCATGTATCTGGTGCAATATTGATCTGTGCAGAGAAAAGAGCCGCCGCGGTGCACACGCTTAATCTGTGTTGGATCGTTTGGATCATTATAAGCACCCGGGCCCTGCGGGTTTTTTGTGACCTTGCCGCTTTCTGCTAAAGATTTGTAATAATCGACGCTGTACCAGTCATGAATCCACTCCCATACGTTTCCGCCAATGTCATAAAGCCCGTACGGATTTGGAGTATATTGCGCTGTCGGAGCGATTCCTTTAAAGCCGTCTTCACCCGTGTCGCCATCTTTTATTGGAAAATGCCCCTGATAAATGTTAGCCTGAAATTTTCGTTTAGGTTTTAAATCATTGCCCCACGCATATAGATTTCCGGATTTTCCGCCTCTTGCAGCAAATTCCCATTCGGCTTCGGTGGGAAGTCTTTTTCCTGCCCATTTTGCATAGGCTTCAGCATCTTCATAAACAACATGAACAACCGGATATTTTTCTTTTCCTTTAATGGTACTTTGCGGTCCTTCAGGGTGTTTCCAGTCGGCACCGGGTTCATAACGCCACCATTGCAGAAAATCATTAAGATTAACGGCAGAGGGAGTAGGAGTAAAAACTACAGAACCCGTAATTAAATCTGCTTCGCTTGCAGTAGGAAATTCTTCCTTGGTAGGCTTTTGTTCTGCAACTGTTATATAGCCAGTAGCTTTTACAAATTTTTCAAATTGTTCATTCGTTACTTCGGTTTCATCCATATAATAACCGTCGACATATACACGGTGAACAGGAGCTGCATCTTTAGTTACACCTTTTATGCTGCACAAACTTTCGTCTTCGACATTTGAACCCATGGAAAACTCACCACCCGGAATCCAGACCATTCCTTCCGGAGCTTTTTCCGCTGGTTTAAATTTATTTTCAATTGTTGGTCTAAATTCAGATTCTCCCTTGGTCGGGATATCGTGACATTCTATCGCTGCTACCGCTGCTTTTTGTTCTGTTACTGAAAATCGGTTGTAACTGTAAGCAATTGAAATGATGGATATGGTGAGCAATGCAAAAATCCAAAATGGTTTGTTTTTCATGGTTTGTTATTTAAAACGACATAATTGATTGTCTATAGCGGATATAAAATTATAAAAAATTAACTTAACTATACTAAACTTGTAGAGTTAAAAGATTTGAATTATTTTTTGTCTTCTTCCACCATAACCACTTCATACTTATTTTTGCCATCAACCTGCACGGGTTGATAGTAAGTTTCTCCAAATTTGATGTATTTTACATCTCCAACTGTAACTTCTTTACCACCGTCCGGTAAATTATCTACCAACGTTCCGGCCGTTGGCGGTACGACTTTGTATGAGTTACCCTCTTTTTCATAATAGGTACCGCCGTAGTAATAATTATTTACCGTACCCGTATTAACGGTTTGTGCGCCACCCGGAATACTATTTACGGTTCCTCCAACCGGAGCAGGAACAACCTGATAACCGCCATTGCTTGGCGCATACCAAACGCCCTGATCATAATGATATTGCGTGCTTTCTACGCTTACGACGATAGCAGTCACAGCTAAAGTTGCCACAAAAAAGCCCCACGGATGCCAGACCGGCCCCCAATAGTAAGGTCTGTAAGGATGATAATAATATGGATGAAAAGTGTTATACCGGTAACCGCCATACACATAAGGAGGTCGCGTATAAATAACTGTATTTCTTCTCACAATTGTATTTCGATTGTAATTGATGTTGATGTCACGATTTCTGTTTATATTATTGTTTCTGGTCTGACCGCTAATATTGGTATTTCTGTTGCTTATATTATTTCTGTTGATAGTATTAGAATTCCTGTTTACAGTATTGGTTCTGTTGTTACTATTTGAATTATTGTAAGACCTGTTAATTTTGGTTCCCGAATTGTTAGATCCTGGTCGGGTCGTTACAGCAGGTGCTGTTTCTCTGGTTCTCATTTGAGATGTGCCTGCTGTTCTGTGCATGCCCCCGCCACCGGCTCCATGAAAACCTCCTCGTCCACGTTGTGCAAAACTGTTAATTGAAAGTAAAAAAAACAATCCGGCAAACCAGAGTGCTGGGATTTTTGTTATTGCTGATTCTAAATTTTTCATATTCAGGGTTTTAGTTGTATAAAGTTATAAAAAAAAGATTTACATGCTAAATTTAATTAGGTTGGAATGACATTATAGCGTGTGGTCTTATTACACTGAAATTTCTAATTAAATTGAGGATTTCTGTTTTTTTAACTCTCTCAAAATTAGCTATTATGTAAACGAAGTAGGAAGACTGAAAGATCTAAAATGGTTTCATTTTAGAATTTGCAACAAAAAGGGGAGTAAAATCATCTTAAGGTTATTCTTTTACTTTATAACAGCAATTTTTTTTAGAATCAGGGTTATTTAGGAATTGAACAAAATTGAAATTATTTGTTTTCGTAAAAAAGCACCTTTTTAAACTATAATATTTAAATTTGCATCCGAAAATAACAACACAACTCTTATGTATAAATTGATAATTCGTCCGATACTTTTTTGGTTTGATCCTGAAGAAGTGCATTACTTTACTTTTTCATTTGTAAAATTCATTTCAAAAATACCTGGCGTTTCCTCACTTATAAGATCAATTTATGAAGTAAAAGATACACGATTAGAAAGAGAAGTTTTCGGAATTAAATTTAAAAACCCTGTCGGACTTGCGGCAGGTTTTGATAAAGATGCCAAGTTATATAAAGAGTTAAGTGATTTTGGTTTTGGTTTTATCGAAATAGGAACTGTTACGCCTTTCGGACAGGAAGGTAATCCGAAGAAACGATTATTTCGCTTAAAAGAAGATCAGGCAATTATCAACCGAATGGGGTTTAATAATGGCGGAGTTCTCGAAGCTGTTGAACGTTTGAAAAAGAATTCAGGCGTCTTAATAGGAGGAAATATCGGAAAGAATAAAGTAACAGATAACGAAGATGCAGTTAAGGATTACATCATTTGTTTTGATGCACTTTTTAATCATGTTGATTATTTTGTCGTAAATGTAAGTTCTCCTAATACGCCAAATTTGAGAGCTTTGCAAGATAAAGAACCTTTGACCGCTTTATTGCAGACATTGCAAAACAGAAATGTTGAAAAACAAAAAACAAGCACTCAGAAAGTAAAACCGATTTTATTGAAAATTGCTCCGGATTTAACAGATGAACAATTATTAGATATTATTGATATTATAAAAACAACTCAAATTGCGGGTGTAATTGCCACTAATACAACAATTTCAAGAGAAGGACTTCAATCTGCCAACCAGTCAGAAACAGGAGGTTTGTCCGGAAAACCATTAACCAAACGTTCTACAGAGGTAATTCGTTTTCTTTCTGAAAAAAGTAACAAAGCTTTTCCAATTATTGGAGTGGGAGGAATTCATTCTGCAGATGATGCAATTGAAAAACTAAATGCAGGAGCCAGTTTAGTGCAGTTGTATACCGGTTTTATTTATGAAGGTCCTGCTTTGATAAAGGCAATTAATAAAAAGCTTTTAGGGCAATTGTAAAAGCGCCTGAAGTATAAAACCAATTCCTATTGCGATTCCGAAACTAATCAGGGTTCCGATCATGACATATTCGGTTAGTTTTCTGTCTTTGGCTTCTTTTAAATCTCCGAACCTAAAAATAGATTTGGCTGCCAGAAGAAATCCTACGGCTTCAAAATGAGCCGTTAATATAAACAGAACAACCAGCAGACGTTCTAAAATGCCAATGTAGTTACCTGCACTGGCCAGCGAATTATCCTTATGACTGTCCTGACTTTCCGGACTCCAGATCGATATTATGGTTTTAATAAAAATGGAGGAAGGTTTTGTTACGAGTAAAAAGCCGGTTAGTAAAATCCAGAATTCGTTATTAATCCAAAAAGGAACTATAACGGTGTTTTGATATAGAAGTACGACGCCTGCTAAAATTAAAACATGAGCAATCTGGTCCACAACAAACCAGGTACGTTTTGTAGTGTCTTTTTGAAAGTTGAGTTTAATTAAATCTACGATACCGTGCGTTATGGCAATTAAGAAGGCATAGGGAATAAAACTGATCTCTCCCGCCAGAATTGCAGCTAAAACTCCGTGAAGAAAAATATGCACATATAAATAAATACTTTTATGTTTTTTAATTTCTTTATGGGCCACCCATGAATTAGGCTGCCAGATAAAATCTCCAAGTAAATGGGCAAGAAGCAGTTTTATAAATAAAATCATGAGACTGTAAGTTGTTTTATTTGTGTTCTAAAATATCGATCTAACTGCAGCACCAAATCAAACTGGGCACGTTTTTGCCTTCTGCTTACCGCAGCCTGGTTAATGCCTAATTTCTGTCCCAGCTCCTCTTGCGATAAAGTCGGATTTTCAATTGCTGTGGCAACAAATTCTGCCGATTGTACAAGCCAGCTATCCATAAAAGTAAGAGCCAGTTGTAACATTAAATTCAGTTTTTCGTCAAAATCGTTATCACCGGTTCGTAGGGCTAAAGTAACTTTCTGTTTTTTTAAAGTTTCAAACAATTCACCGGAATTAATAAAAGCGGAACCATTACTTTCAGAAATTTTTTCGGCATTATGGGTTTTATCTCCAAAGCCAATACTCATTCTTGCGTCTGATTTCATTGCGCGTAAATGGGCTTTTACCAAAATAGCGGTCAGTAAGGCATCTTCCGGATTTTTAACTTCAATCTGAAATTCATCCCCACGATACACTTCCCATTCAATGGGTGTTTTACCCAATGGAGCAAGTATTTTTTTTAAATCCTCGACCCAATGGACAGATTCCTGTTTTCTTGATCCGATAATATCTCCTGTAATGATGCTGGTCATAATCAAATATAATTAAAAAATAATAAACTTTCTATTACAAATATAAGTAATTATATTATTTATTACGCTTTTAGGTAATATTTTATTTTATTACCTATTTTAGTAATATAAACTACTATTACAATATATTGTAATAAATTGTTTCAGCTAAAATTATCTTTTATATCTATAAAAAAGAAGCTAACTTAGCCATTACAAAAGAGTAAGCTTTGAGTAAAGAAATCAAAATTATTGAATGTCCCAGAGATGCTATGCAGGGGATTCGGGATTACATTCCCACAAAAAATAAAGTTTCCTATATACAGGCTTTACTTCGCGTAGGGTTTGATACAATCGATTTTGGAAGTTTTGTTTCCCCAAAAGCTATTCCGCAAATGCAGGATACCGCTGCCGTTCTGGAACAACTCGATTTATCTCAGACCACCAGTAAATTACTTTCTATTATTGCTAATACACAAGGAGCAGTAACCGCTGCCAATTACGCACAGATACAATATTTAGGTTTTCCATTTTCTATCTCCGAAAATTTTCAAATGCGTAATACACACAAAACTATTGCGCAGTCTTTAATAACACTTGAAGAAATTCTGGAAGTAGCCGATAAAAAAAATAAAGAAGTAGTTACCTATCTTTCTATGGGCTTTGGTAATCCTTACGGCGATCCTTGGAATGTGCAGATAGTAGGGGAGTGGACAGAGAAATTGTCAGGAATGGGTGTCAGGATTTTATCGCTTTCCGATACCGTGGGAACGTCAACGCCTGAAGTTATTACGTATTTGTTTTCAGAATTAATTCCTAAATATAAAAATATTGAGTTTGGCGCACATCTGCACACAACGCCAGAAAGCTGGTTCGAAAAAATAGATGCCGCAGCCAAGGCGGGATGCACGCGTTTTGATGGCGCTATCCAGGGTTTCGGTGGTTGTCCTATGGCAACAGATAAATTAACGGGAAACATGCCGACAGAAAAACTGATTTCATATTTCACAGCGCATAAAAAAAATACAGGATTAAATTCTCTAAGTTTTGAAAGCGCCTATAACGAAGCTTCCAAATTGTTTCAAAAGTTTCATTAAAAAAGATATATTTTCTTACCTTTGATGATGATTGTAAACATTTCGCGTTACATTTAGTATTCAGATAAATATTGATATGAAATCAAGCCCTCCCCATAAAATAGTCAGCCTAATGCTATTCGCTTTTTTCTTTTTTTCCTGTTCGAGCGATTTAGATTTCGATCAGATTAATGATCTTAAACTGGAGCCGGCCATTGTGGCAAATCTGGCATATTTTGATATTCCGGCAAACAAACTTATAGATGATGGCGAAAATCACGTAATATCTGATGTAAGAGGATTTGATGTTTTTAAAGATAAATTTTTTACCAATCGCTTACAGAAGGCAGAATTTAATTTTGAAATAGAAAATACAATCAATCGCACTTTTGTAGTAAATCTGCTTTTGCTAAATGCAGATAATCAGGTTTTAGAAACTATATCGTACACCGTTCCGGCTTACACAAGCGGTACTAATATTATTAAATATCCAACAGAAGTTTTTGAAAATCAGCGTTTAGAGCTTTTAAAGCAAACTGTAAACATTGGTTTTGTTGTCATGATTGCTTCCGGAGATCCTTTAAATAATGAAAGTGTAGGAAATCTCAAATTAAGATCAAGTGCAACAGCTTATTTAATAATAGGATGAGAAAAGTATATCTAATTCTCAGCTTCATCATTCAGCTCTCCTGTTTGTCTCAAAATAAAGAAGTGCTGTATAACTTTACCTCTGTCCCGCAATCTTTACTAGTAAATCCGGGAGCCGATGTATCGTATAAATTTTATTTTGGTTTTCCTGTCTTATCCGGAATTTCAGCGAATTTGGGTTCAAACAGCTTCTCGGCTTATGATCTCTTTGCGGATAATGGTGTAGACTTTAACCAAAAAGTTAGAAATGTAATTGGTAAGACTTCTGCAAATGACAAAGTAGTAACCAATCAGCAACTGGAAATATTTTCAGGAGGATTCAGAATCGGCGGAAGAGAAAGCCGTTCCTATATTTCATTTGGTTTGTATCAGGAATTTGACTTTTTCATGTTTGTTCCTAAAGATCCTGCCTTATTAGCTTTAAATGGAAACAAGAATTATATCGGAAAATCTTTTAATCTGGGTGATCTGAGTATGAAAGCTGAGGTTTTATCGGTGTGGCATGTCGGATTTCATAAAAAAGTAAATGAAAAACTCGTGTACGGAGGACGTGCTAAAATTTATTCGAGTGGCGCCAATGCAACTTCTACCAAAAACTCGGGTTATATTTATACAGGTGAAAGTACAAATCCTAATTTTTACAATCAGACTATTTCATCAAATTTAGAACTTAAAACCTCCGGAATTTCTAAGTTTACAAAAGATGAATATGACGGAAATGTAGTCAGCGATATCGTTAATAATACTTTTCTAAACGGAAGTTTAGGACTCGGAGTCGATGCCGGTCTTACCTATTATTTTAAAGACAATTTACAATTTACCGCCAGTATAATAGACTTAGGCTTTGTCAGACAAACCAAAGATATTGAAACCCTTACTTATAAAGGAACATACAGATACGACGGTGCCAATCCGGATTTTATGGGAAATGATGATCCGGAAAACGTTTTTGATGAATTTGAAAAAGCCATTCCGCGAGACACACTTTATAATAAATACACCACTTGGAGACCGACAAAGTTTTATTCATCAATGCAATATTCATTTGGCGAAGCCCGCCCCGACGATGCTTGCAATTGTCGCGGTACGAGCGATAAATATTATAAAAATGCAGTAGGAGGGCAGCTCTTCCTCATGTCGGCACCCCGATCTCCACTGGTTGCACTAACGGCATTTTATAAAAGAAATATTTTCAGGAAATTAGATTTTAAAGCAACATACACCGTTGATACATTTTCCAGTACAAACATTGGTCTGGGACTTGCCGGCACAATCGGTTCGGTCAATCTCTACGCAATGGTAAATAATGTATTAGAATACAGAGATTTATCAAAAGCTAATAGCGCGGCCTTTCAACTCGGAATCAATTTTGTTTTTCAGGATAAACGAGAGTAGAAGTTGTTTCAAGTTGTACATTTCAAGCCCTCGGGCCAAAACACTTTTTTCGGGATTTAAAAAGAGCTTCCGTCTGTCGCTTTTTTAAATCAGAAAAAAATGTATTCTGTATTTTCGTGTCTCTCCATTTCGATCTGGTCAGAAATTCGGGTTTCCCAGAAAATTCAAATTCCCTATTTCAGCAAGAGTTTAAATAATTTTGATTTATATTTTTCAACACCAAATATTTAATTAGCAACTTAGTTTCGGTGTTAAAACATTAAATTTATTTGTCTGTTTTTTCGGCTAAATATAAATTTATGAATAGGTTAGTATTCAAGTTAGCAATTTAATCACTATATTTGCACGCAATTCAACTAGAAATTGCAACATGATAGCACACAACTCCAAGATTATCGGCGAAGGTTTAACTTACGACGATGTATTATTAGTACCTAACTACTCGAATGTGCTTCCCCGCGAAGTGAGTATCAAATCAAAATTCTCAAGAAACATTACTTTAAACGTTCCGATTGTATCTGCTGCTATGGATACAGTTACAGAAAGTGCAATGGCAATTGCTATGGCTCAGGAAGGCGGAATTGGTGTTTTACATAAAAATATGACAATCGAACAACAAGCCGGTAAAGTTCGAAAAGTAAAACGTGCAGAAGCCGGAATGATTATCGATCCGGTAACTTTACCATTATCTTCTACTATTGCAGATGCAAAAAATGCAATGAAAGAATTCGGAATCGGCGGAATCCCAATCGTTGACGAAAATAAAATCTTAAAAGGAATTGTAACCAATCGCGATTTACGTTTTGAGAAAAACGGAGCAAGACCAATTGTCGAGGTTATGACAAAAGAAAATTTAGTAACTGTTGCCGAAGGAACTTCTCTAGAGCAGGCAGAAGTGGTTCTGCAAGGTCATAAAATCGAAAAATTACCGGTTGTAAACGATAAAAACGAATTAGTTGGCCTAATTACCTTTAGAGATATTACAAAATTAACTCAAAAACCAATCGCTAACAAAGACAGTTTTGGTCGTTTAAGAGTGGCGGCTGCAATTGGAGTTACGGGAGACGCAGTACAAAGAGCAGAAGCTTTAGTAAATGCAGGTGTTGATGCAATTATTATCGATACAGCACACGGACATACCGAAGGCGTTGTAAACACACTAAAAGAAGTAAAATCTAAATTCCCTCAAATAGACGTTATTGTTGGGAACATCGCAACGCCGGAAGCTGCCAAATATTTGGTAGAAAATGGTGCAGATGGTGTAAAAGTTGGAATTGGACCGGGTTCTATTTGTACAACCCGTATTGTTGCAGGTGTTGGTTTTCCTCAGTTTTCTGCAGTTCTGGAAGTGGCTGCAGCTATTAAAGGAACAGGAGTTCCCGTAATTGCAGACGGTGGAATTCGTTATACAGGAGATATTCCTAAAGCAATTGCTGCAGGTGCTGACTGTGTTATGTTAGGTTCATTATTGGCGGGAACAAAAGAATCTCCGGGTGAAACTATTATTTTTGAAGGAAGAAAATTCAAATCCTACCGCGGAATGGGTTCTGTTGAAGCCATGCAAACGGGGTCTAAAGATCGTTATTTCCAGGATGTTGAAGACGACGTTAAAAAATTAGTTCCGGAAGGAATTGTGGGTCGTGTTCCTTATAAAGGAGAATTAAACGAAAGCATGCTTCAGTTCATTGGTGGTCTTCGCGCAGGAATGGGGTACTGTGGTTCAAAAGATATTCCAACTTTACAGGAATCCGGGCGTTTTGTAAGAATTACATCAAGCGGAATCACTGAAAGTCATCCACATAATGTTACGATTACAAAAGAAGCTCCAAATTATTCCAGATAATTAGTATTTCTATTATATAAAAAAGGCGTTAGATTTAGTTCTTACGCCTTTTTTTATTTTATTTAGTAACTCCGGCAGTTTGTTTAATCTTGCTTATAGACTTTAATTTAATTCCCAATTCATCTTGTTTCACATTAAACAACAGCTCTAAATCTAAACTGTTCTCAGAGGCATAGTTATTCGGAATATCGTAAATTAATTTTCCCGTTCCTGTACCGGAAGCCGTGATATTGTTAAGACTTTCAGAGCTAACATTAGCAGTGTAGGCCTGAGTAATGTCAAAGTAGGCGTTGGTGCCTGTTATATTTTTTAATTTATAAATAGTAGTGATCATCATATCAATATTCAGTGCTCCAACCGGAATGTTGATTGGACTTTCCTGAGAAAAAGATTCTCCGATTTTTAATTTTTTTTCCGGAAGGGCAATCTGCGCAAATGAACTTTGTACAGTTTGGAATATACTGTTTTTAAAAGTCTCATCCATATCCTTTGCCACGATTGAATCTAATTTTGGAAGACCTGATACAGAGCCTTTTCCGTAAATTAGAGTACCTTTTGGAATTATAGTATTTCCATTCGTATCTAAAGTTTTCAGATATTCTATTACAACAGGGAAATTTCCCTCAGCATTGGTTTTACCAGTTTTTAACACTGATTCAACCAAACTTGTATTTTTGGTAATAGTTGGATTTTTAACGCCACTATCTGTTATAGTTTTGATCAGCTCATCAGAACCTTCATAAGTAAGTTCATATTCTGAAGAACTTGCCATAGTTTGATTGTAGTTGGTCTGTGGTTTAAAATGTATTTTAAAATCTAAAATTTGATTTGACTGACCTTAGTTTAAATAAGAAATAGAAGTGAAAAGAAGGAAGAAAAGCTTTTTCATGGATTTTGTATGATTTTTTCTCTAACTAAAGTAATAATTTAAAACGACTTTATGGCCCTAAGACAGTTTTCTTTAAATAGGAAATTCAAAATTTATGGGTACTAAGATCTGCTGTTTAAAATATCCTCGGCTACAATATCAGAATGTAATAAATCTTCCATCTTTTTGGTCATACGTTGCGCTTCTAAAGCGTAACCAAACATCTTTTTTTCGTAGTTGTCAATCGCTTCCTGTATCGTATTAAATTTTCCGTTTGTCAGGTTTTCAGTTAAATGGAAGGCATCATATAAGCCCATATTTACCCCTTCTCCGGCAAATGGCGGCATTAAATGAGCTGCATCGCCAACCAGGGTTATATTAGAATGTTGTTTCCACGGTTCTTCCAGTGAAAATAATCGCAAAGGCAGCCCGGAAAAATCTGTAGCAGCGGCAAAGAATTTTTTATAATCTTCTCCCCAGTTTTTAAAAGTTTCATTCAAAAAATAAATCACAGATTGGTCCTCATCAAAGTCGATTCCATGATTCAAAATCCAGTTCTCATCCGCTTTAAATGAAACTCCAAAATGTATAGAACCATCACGCATGGTGTGTGTATAAAACATTTTCTGTTCTCCCATTGCCATCGCATTTCCGTTTCCGAATTTCAGTTTAAATTCGGGATAATCCAGATCCGGATTTGTAATTTCTCCCTGTATTATATAAGTTCCCGAGAGCTTTGGTTCCTGATCGGTCACAAATTTTCTTGCGTTCGAACGGCCACCGTTTGCTACGATAACAAAATCAGCAATTGTTCTGGTTCCATTTTTAAATTCTAAAACATACTGGTCTTCTGTTTTTTCAATTGTGGTCAACTGACTGTCCCACACCACTGTATTCTCTTCAAGATGATCCAGCATAATTTTCCTTAAATCATTGCGGTCAATTTCCGGACGTGAAAAAGCATTCGTTTCATCCGGCATCTCATCAGAAGTAATATTTCCGTCAATGTCTGCCATTTTTTCTCCGGTTGGTCGGGCATATTTGTAAAATTCCTCCATTAAGCCCGCTTTCTGGATCGCGTACTGCCCGGAATCTGAATGTATATCCAGAGTTCCGCCCGAAGTTCTTGCTTCTGCGTTAATGTCCCGCTCGTAAACTGTGACATCGGCACCGTTAATTTGTAGAATTCTGGCAGTCGTAAGACCTACCGGGCCACCACCGATGATGGCAATTTTTTTGTTTTCTATAATGGAAGTTTTCATAGTTTTTGAAATTTACAGGATTAAGTTTAATATTGAAATAGAATTTATTTGAACGGTTAGGGAGTCAAAGCTTTTAAAACAAGATTAAACGCTTCATTTTTAATTTGTTCAGTGAACTTAAAAGGTTTTCCCGACATGGATTTTCCTTCTCTGTGAAGTTCCAGAAGAGAGTATAGAGATCCGTAAGCAATGCTCCAAAAAACTTCAAAAGTAACCGGCACAACTTCTTTCTGGTCAATAGCCTTCATCATAAATTGTGACATTGTCTTTTTAAAATCTCCAGTTATTTCGGCTACAATTGCATCGCCATGTGTAGATTGTTTCAGGATTTCAAAACAAATAGCCTGCTGTGTAAAATTTAAAGTAAAGTGAATACGATTTTCCCATTGCTTTTTAAGACCATCTTTAAAAGACATGTCTGCAGAAAATCCATTGAGCATTTTATTAAAAAAATCACGGCCAATTTCAATTCCGACTTTTCTAATTAAATCTTCCTTATCAGAATAATAGATGTACAGGGTTGCGACAGAAATACCACATTCCTTCGCCAGACGGTTCATTCCGAAACCTTCAACGCCTTGCGAAACAATCATTTCGATGGCTTTTTGTTTTACAATTTCTTCTTTATTTAAATCTCTTGTTCTCATAATTTATGATAATTATGATGCAAAGATATAAATAATAAATGAACGTTCGCTTTTTTATGTCTAAAAAATAATTATGTTTTTAAATAAAAAAAGCTTGCAGATTTCTGCAAGCTTCAAGGGAAGATATATTGAGACGCCTTAAATTTCTTTAGGCTGGTTAGATTCTCTTAAATTCTGATTTTCCAGAATTTCTTTTAAAAATGGTTTCGTCTGAGTTTCAATCTCTGACTCCGATATATTTAAAGCTTCGGGATCAGAAGCCAGTTTAAGCCATGGTTTTGGACCGTCAAAATCATAACTGCCGAACACCACTACAGGAGTTCCTTTTACTTTAACGTTTTCTTTATCTTTCAAAATCCATTCATCGGCAAATTTATAAAGGTATTTTGCATCTTTTTCTAGTAATCTCAAACAAGAATGAGAGGCAGGATAGCCCGGCAATTCGTATTGGTGAAAACCAACGCCAAGTTTATTTTCAATGTTAAAGTTCCATTTTAAATCCCACTCGTCATTAAATGTACTGGTTGTTTTTTCTGCTTTCCAGTTAGTGAAAAATAATCCGGTTGGCGTACGATCTTTCTTTCTACCCATATTTGTAGGTCCGGTATATACGAGTTCACCATTTTCGTATGCTGCGAACGTTTGTGTTGGATAAGAAAACAAAATGATTTTTGAAACTTCCTCCAAAGCCGCAACATGTATAGGAAACGGAAGATAATAAACCAAATCTCCACTAAAATCTGCCGGAACAACGACAGAATCGAGTTTTTTAAAATTGGCTTTATCGGTTCTGTTTAAAGCGTAAACGATATCCATTTTGCTGCTGTCAGCTTCGTTGATCTTTAACCAGTCTTTTGTTTTTGCTATTTGGAAACCAACTGTTTTTGGTTTTTTATATTCGACTACTTTCTTTTTCTCTTTTTTATTTTCTGTCAAGGTTATAGTATCGCTCTTCTTACAAGATCCTAATAAAACTAACGTCAATAATAGTAATACATTTGCTGTGTAATATAACTTTTTCATAGGTTGTGCTTTTATAAAAACAAAGTTATAGCCAGAGAGCGTAAAATGGCTTACACAATTTTTTCAAATGTTTTCGGGATTTACATTTTAGGAAAAAATAATAATTCTATACCAGATCTTTTATTTTAGCATGCTGTAAGAGCATAATAGTTTTAGCATCCGTTATCTCACCGGATTCAATCATGGCATACGCTTCTTTAAAAGTAAATTCCAGAACTTCAATATTTTCCTGTTCAGCATCAAGTCCGCCGCCCTCGCTCACTTTCATGCTTTCATTATATTCTCCAACAAAAAGATACAGAATTTCTGTTACAGATCCGGGAGACATATAGGTTTCAATGACTTTTTGCACTTTACTTAAGCGATAGCCGGTTTCTTCCTCGGTTTCGCGAATAATAGCCTGTTCTGCGTTTTCCTTATCCAAAAGTCCGGCGCAAACTTCAATCATCATTCCGGTTTTATTTCCGTTAAGAAAAGTGGGCAAACGAAATTGCCTCGTCAGGATTACTGTTTTCTTAGAAGAGTTATAGAGTAAAATTCCTGCTCCGTTTCCGCGATCGTAAACTTCACGAATGTGCGATTCGACCGGTTGATTTTCCTTTTTATAATTAAAAGTAACTTTGTTTAAGACATACCAGTTGTCAGATAATAATTTTGTTTCTGTAATTTCTATTTCCGGATTTTTTCTCATAATAATATTTTCATAAAAAAAACGCTCTGATTATCAGAGCGTTTCGATATGTTATTTTGTTATTGTTTGTTTTCTGTCTGGTCCAACCGATACAATTTTGATTGGCACTTCGATTTCTTTCTCAATAAACTCAATATATTCTTTTAGCTCAATTGGTAAGGCATCATAAGTTGTTAAACCTGTTAAGTCTGCTTTCCATCCTTTAAATTCTTTATAAACAGGAGTAACATTTTCCGGTTCAATATTATAAGGAAAATGAGAAATATTTTGTCCTTTGTAATTGTACTCAGTACAAACTTTTAAAGTTTCAAAGCCAGAAAGAACATCACCTTTCATCATCATTAATTGAGTAACCCCATTTACCTGAACGGCATATTTAAGAGCTACTAAGTCCAGCCATCCACAACGTCTTTGCCTTCCGGTTACAGAACCAAATTCGTTTCCAACTCTGGCCATTGTAGCACCCACTTCATCAAAAAGTTCAGTTGGGAAAGGTCCGCTGCCCACACGTGTAACGTAAGCTTTAAAAATTCCGTACACTTCTTTGATTTTGTTTGGAGCAATTCCTAAACCTGTACAGGCTCCTGCGGCAGTAGTGTTTGATGAAGTTACGAAAGGATAAGTTCCGAAATCAACATCTAACAATGATCCCTGAGCACCTTCACAAAGAATAGATTTACCTGCTTTTTGAGCCTGGTGCATGTATTCTTCACTATCGATAAAATCTAATTTTTTTAATTCGTCAATTGCTTCAAAGAATTCTTTTTCTAATTCAGCCAAATTATATTGGATAGCAACATCATAAAAAGCAATCATTGCCTCATGTTTGTCTGCCAAAGCTCTGTAGCGTTCTTTGAAATCTTCCAATTCGATATCTCCCACACGTAAACCGTTTCTTCCGGTTTTATCCATATAAGTTGGCCCGATTCCTTTAAGGGTAGAACCAATTTTCGCTTTTCCTTTTGATGCTTCAGAAGCTGCATCCAGCAAGCGGTGTGTTGGTAAAATTAAGTGCGCTTTTCTCGAAATGATTAATTTGCTCTTAATATCAAGGTTAAATTTCTCTAAACCTTCGATTTCTTTTTGAAAAACTACCGGGTCAATTACAACTCCATTACCGATAATATTTATTGAATTTTTATGAAAAATTCCGGAAGGAATTGTTCTTAGCACGTGTTTAATTCCGTCAAATTCTAATGTATGTCCTGCATTTGGTCCTCCCTGAAAGCGGGCAATAATATCATAATTTGAGGTAAGTACGTCAACAATTTTTCCTTTACCTTCGTCTCCCCATTGTAATCCTAGTAATAAATCTACGGTCATTCTGTTTTAATTTGCGTTGGGACAAACAATGCCATCCCACTGATTAATGTAGTTAATTTTCTTTTTTATTTTTGAATAATTCCTTTCCGGATTATTGATTTTGTTTTTTGTTTCCGTAGAAATAAAGTGAGTGATTCGTAATTTCGATATCAAATATTTCTTCGATAGTTTTTTTGATGGTTTGAATTCTTGGATCACAAAATTCAATTACTTCGCCAGAGTCCGTCATAATAATATGATCGTGCTGTTTATCAAAGTATGATTTTTCGTAGTAAGCCTGATTTTGCCCAAATTGATGTTTTCTAACCAAAGCGCAGTCTAACAATAACTCGATTGTGTTGTAAAGAGTAGCTCTACTCACACGATAGTTTTTGTTTTTCATTTTGATGTATAGGTTTTCTATGTCAAAATGTTCCTCGCTGTCGTAAATTTCCTGAAGTATAGCATAACGCTCAGGAGTTTTGCGATGCCCTTTTTGTTCAAGATACATTGTAAAAACGTTTTTTACAATTTCTTGATTCTTAGTGTTGTCAGTTGAAATGAGTGTCATATCCGGCAAAGATAATTTTTTATTTTTAATCAATAAAAGTTTCGGGTTTAAAGTTTAGTTATAAAACCCTTATAGATAGGTTAAAAAGTTAGGTTCTGTACTCTCTTGTCACTTTATCAACCCCGTCAATTTTCTTAATTGCACTGATCATTTTTTTCAAAATGGTATTATTTTTTACAATAACAGCAATCTGACCATGAAAAATTCCGGCATCTGTGCTCAATGAAATGCTCTGGATATTTACACTCATATTATTAGAAATCACTTTAGTCAATTGGTTAGTAAGTCCTAAAACATCCATTCCGGTAATGTTGATAATGGCTTTAAATTCTTCCTGAGAAGAGTCAATCCATTTCGCGCTCATAATTCTATAGGCGTAATTCGACTGCATTCCGATAGCGTTAGGGCAGTCTTTCTTATGAACTTTGATCCCTTCATTAATCGTTACAAAGCCAAAAACTTCGTCGCCGGGAATAGGGTTGCAGCATTGCGAAAGTTTGTAATCCAGTTTATCATGTTCGGTTCCAAAAACCAACATGTCGTAGTTGCTGCTGATAACAGGTTTATGAATATCTTCGGCTGCAGTATTGTCTTTATTTCTTTTAATTTTATTTTTGAAGAAATTGATAAACGAATTTCCTTTCTGCGCCGCATAATCTTTTAACTGCTGATTTTCAATCGCGCCAATTCCAACTCTGTAAAATAAATCTAAACTTGTTTTTAATTTAAAAAAGTTAACTAACTCGTTTGTAACCTGTTCGTTAAATGTAATTTTTAAATGCTTTAATTTTCGAACAAGTAATTCTTTTCCTTCTTCTGCAATCTTTTTTGTGTTCTCGTTAAGAACATTTTTAATTTTGTTTTTAGCTCGTGAAGTCGTTACATATTCCAGCCAGTTTACTGTTGGTTTTTGATTTGGCGATGTTATCACTTCTACCTGATCGCCACTTTTTAATTCGTAGTTTAAAGGTACCAACCGGCCGTTTACCCTTGTTCCTCTGGTTTTAATTCCGATTTCCGAGTGAATGCTAAATGCAAAATCCAATGAAGTTGCCCCTTTCGGAAGCGATTTAATTTCTCCTTTCGGTGTAAAAATGAAAATTTCTTTTGAATATAAATTCATTTTAAAATCTTCAACAAAATCAACCGCATTCGTTTCCGGATTTTCTAATGCTTCACGCAGCAGATTCAGCCATACATCCAGTCCGCTTTCTTCTGTTGCGCCATTTTTATATTTATAATGTGCTGCATAACCTTTTTCGGCAATTTCGTCCATACGTTCGCTTCGTACCTGCACTTCGACCCAGCGCCCTTTTGGTCCCATCACAGTAATGTGAAGCGCCTCATAACCGGTTGACTTTGGAGACGAAATCCAGTCACGCAGTCGGCTCGGACTTGGTCTGTAATGATCTGTTACGATAGAATAAATTTTCCAGGCAATAAATTTTTCCTCATGCGGAGCTGCTTTGTAGACAATTCTAAGGGCAAATTTGTCGTAGACTTCATCAAAAGTCACATTTTGAGCCCTCATTTTTCTACGAATCGAATAAATCGATTTTGGTCTGCCTTTTATCAGATAGTCAATACCTTCTGTATCCAGGGATTTTTTCAAAACGTCTGAAATATCTTTTATATAAGCATCCTGCTCTTCTTTCGTCTCACGGATTTTACCCACAATGTCATTGTAAACAGCCGGTTCTGTATATTTTAATCCTAAATCTTCGAGCTTAGTTTTAATATTATACAATCCTAAACGATGGGCGAGAGGAGCATAAATATATAAAGTTTCAGAGGCAATTTTAGTCTGTTTATATTCTGCCATCGAATCCATGGTCTGCATATTATGAAGACGATCGGCTAATTTGATAAGGATAACGCGAACATCATCATTCAGTGTCAGAATCATCTTTCTGAAGTTCTCTGCCTGCATAGAAGCATTCAAATCTTTCTGAACCAGGGATATTTTCGTCAGGCCTTCAACCAGTTGTGCCACTTTAGGATTAAACAAACGTTCGATATCTTCTACTGTAATTGGAGTGTCTTCTACAACATCGTGAAGCAAAGCCGCAGCAATAGAGGTCGCGCCCAGACCAATTTCTGAGGCAACAATTTTTGCAACTGCAATAGGATGAAAGATATACGCCTCGCCCGATTTACGTCTTTGCTCTTTGTGTGCATCAACAGCAACATCAAATGCTTTTCGAATTAATTTTTTGTCGGTTGTATCTAAAGTCTGGTAACTTATTCGTAGTAATTCCTTGTATTCCTGCGCAATAGCTTTATTCTCTTTTTCGATATCTATTTCTGTCATAACGGCATGGTTCAAGTACTAAAAATAAGAATTAGTTACAACATACGCAAGGGGGTTTCATTGTAGATTTCTGATTGTAGTCCCGAAGCTTCGGGATAGATTTTTTCCTGTAGGAAATGTGACTTCTCCCGAAGTCTCGGGACGCTCAGTCTGACAATTAAAAGAGTAATTTCTTTGTTTAGCAGTCTTAGAAACAATAAACATGTTAAACGTACTGAGATGCGTCTCTACGGAAACTTTTGTTCCTCTGAACCTTTGACTAAAATCCTCTCTGTCTTTTAGCTTCAAAAATTAAAATTGCGGCGGCAACAGAAACATTCATGCTGTCGATTTCTCCCTGCATCGGAATTATGATATTCTGCGTTGCAGCGTCACGCCATTCCTGCGTTAAACCTGTTGCTTCTGTCCCAACCACTAAAGCAGTTGGAGCAGTAAAATTTTGGGTATGATACGAAGTAGAATTTTGTAAAGTTGCGCAGTAGAAATCAATTTTGTTTTCTTTTAGAAAAGCAATGATTTCTTCTGTCGTTCCTGTCGCTATTTGTCTCGTAAAGATGCAGCCAACACTGGAGCGCACGATGTTCGGATTGTATAAATCACTTTTCGGATTGGCGATTAAAACCGCATCCAGATTTGCAGCATCGGCAGTTCTTAAAATTGCTCCGATATTTCCCGGTTTTTCAGGAGCTTCTGCTACTAAAATTAACGGATTTTCAGATAATTTCAGGTCGGATAATTTCAAAGATTTGGTTTTCGCTACAGCTAAAATTCCTTCTGTCGTATCTCTGTAGGCAAGTTTTTGATAAACTTCTTTGTTAATCTCTATAATTTGAAACGGCGTTTCAATTAGTTTATTGATTTCAGATTCTGAAACTAATTCGGGTAAAAATAAAACGGTTTCAATTTCATAACCTCCTTTAATGGCTAAGGAAATCTCACGTAATCCTTCAATTAAAAACGTTCCGGTTTGTTTCCTGGCTTTCGATTTTTCCTGAAGTAAAACCAAAGATTTTATAAACGGATTTTGAATTGAGGTAATTTGTTTCATTTTTTTTAAGGCTCAAAGTTGCAAAGGGGCAAAGGTACAGAGATTTTTTCTTCCTGCAAGGTCTAAAAACCTTGCAGGTTTGCATATTTTTGAGTTAAAAGATTCTCGCCAATTATTAAAGCATTAACTATTAGATTTAATTAAGGCTAATTAGCGGGAATAATACTTCATGGCAAAAAAAGACTATTTGTCAAAGACTTCAATAATCTCTTTTTCTACCAAATGTGAGGTTTTAAAATCATATCCCATCAATTTTGCCAGCGTTTGTGCAAACTGTTTCTGATACAATTGAGAATTTGTTTGTATTTCGCCTTTTGGGGCAATTTCCGGTCCCATCGCCGCAAACCAAATTTCAGATGCACCGGCCACATTAGCGCCGTGATCTGTCCATTGCGTTTTTACTTTGTCACCGCGTCCATGATCTACAGTTATAAATAGCGTTGTTTTGTTTTTGTATTGTGGGTCATTCTGAACAAAATTCCAAATTTCTCCGATCCATTTATCAACCTGATTTGCTGCATCCAGATACGAACGATATTGTCCGTGATGCGCCCATTCATCGGTTTCTCCGTAAGCGATATATAATACTTTTGGCTTTTTTGTTTTAAGTTCGTCCAATGCTTCAAAATGAGTAAAAACATCCAGACATTCATCTTCATGAAAAGGTTTATAAGAGTTGTCACGCATTTCATTTAATAATTTTTGAGATGCTGTAGGCTTTTTTCCACCTACTTTATCAAAAGCAGAAATGACAGGAAAACCGCTTCTTTCTTCATTCAATATTCTGTCAAAAGCATCCCAGGCGCCAAACGCAGCAACTTTTCCTTTTAATTTAGGTTGTTGATTTAAAAATTCTAAAAGATTAACATTAGGATTGGGTTTGTAGCCGTTTGAATTTACAGCAAGATCAACATTTCCGGTCATAATTTCACTATAACCAGGATAACTAAACCAATACGGATTGGCAACGTCAACTTTATTTCCAAAATCCCTATTGCCATAAATCTGACCTTTAGAAGCAATTTCAGACCAGAAAAAAGGCATTAATTTTTTACGGGATTCTATCACATCCGGATTGCCGTATTTTTTATAAATATAAGCACTGTCGCCCTGATTGAATTTTTTATTGTTTGTAATTTCGGGATCAATTCCTTTAAAAACTTCCTGCCACCGAAAACCATCTGTAGTAATAATAATGATGTTTTCTGTTTTTTGACCTTGAGATTGAATAGCTGATAAAATGAATAGAAAGACGATTAATTTTTTCATTTCTTATCTGTTTTAATTTTTATAATCAAAAATGATTTTTATTTCAAAACTAAAAGATTAATAGTAATAGTCACTCAGCGATTGCATAATATAACCATAAGTTAATAAAGCAAATGTTACAAAATTCCGCGCGATTTAATTTCCAGATATTTATTTATGGCATCCAGAGTCAGGTTTTCCGGCTGCGTTAAAACAGAATGGATTCCGTATTTTTTAAGTTCACTGACAATTAAACGCTTTTCAAACATGAATTTCTCGGCGATAACCTTATCATAAACTTCCTGGATCGTGGTTGTTTTTTTATTGATAATGCCGTTTAATTCGGTATTACTAAAGAAAACAACAACCAATAAATGACTTTTTGCAATTCCTTTTAAATAAGGTAATTGACGATTTAAACCGTCCATAGTTTCAAAATTCGTATACAGAATAATTAAACTTCGCTGATTGATATTTTTTTTAATATCAGCATACAGTCGGCTGTAATCGCTTTCAAAAAAATCGGTTTTTACATTGTATAAAGTTTCAAGGATTTTCTGCATTTGAGATGCTCTTCTTTCTGCAAAAACTCTGTTTTCTACTTTTTTAGAAAAAGAAAAAAGACCTGCTTTATCTTGTTTTTTAAGAATTACATTCGATAAAACCAAAGCCGAATTAATGGCATAATCCAGCAAACTTAATCCGTCAAAGGGCATTTGCATAACACGCCCTTTGTCGATTGCCATATAAACCGATTGCGATTTTTCGTCCTGAAACTGATTGACCATCAGGGAATTTCTCTTTGCCGTCGCTTTCCAGTTTAATGTTCTTAAATCGTCGCCCTGAACATATTCCTTAATTTGTTCAAATTCCATCGTGTGACCAATCCGGCGTATTTTTTTAATTCCGTATTGAAATAAGGTGTTTGAAAAAGCGATTAAATCATATTTTCTTAATTGAATGTAAGAAGGATAAGTTGGAACCATTTGATTTTTATCGAAAGAAAATCTTCTCGAAATCAATCTTAAAGGCGACGAAACATATACATTTAATGCTCCAAAATGATATTCTCCCCGTTCTGTCGGTCGAAGGTCGTATCCAATTTCTTTTTGCGACGCCGCTTTTATCGTTTTTACAATTTTAAAATCGCGGATCTGAAACTGAACCGGAATTTCATCAATTATTTTAATCGAAATAGTAAAATTATAATGGTTTTTTAAATTGATCTTTATCGGATTTAAATCTCCATTTGATAATTTTTCAGGTGCAATTCGCTCCGCTTCAAGTCCCGTTCTGGCAAAATATAAAAGTAGAATATCAAGTAAGGAAAAAGTCCCCAGGCCTAAGACAATCAGCCAAACCGCATTGTACATATTTGGAAAGATGAAAGCACAGATAAATAATCCTATAATGCCCATAAGCAAATAGAAAAAGAAATTATTGAGATATAGACTTTTTATGAATTTCACTGTTTTATAGTTTCAGATTTCAGGTTACGATTTTTCGGCCATTAAAAACCAATTATCTCGGAATTTCTACTGCTTCAATAATTTGTCTGATAATTTCAGAACTGGTTAACCCTTCCATTTCACGCTCCGGTGTTACAATCACACGATGTTGTAAAACTGGGATCGCAGCTTCTTTAATGTCTTCAGGAGTAACAAAATCACGTCCGCGAATGGCCGCAAAACCTTTAGATGCATTCAAAATCGCAATAGAGGCACGAGGCGAAGCTCCTAAATACAAAAAGGCATTTTCGCGCGTGTTTACTACAATTCGGGCAATATACTCCAGTAAATTTTGTTCTACTCTGATTTGTTTTACCAAATTTTGATATTCTCTAATTTCATCAGATGAAAGAATCGTTTTTATAGCATCCAGTTTTCCATGATCCTGTAAAGAATGTTCTCTTTGAAGAATCAGAATTTCTTCATTCAGTTTTGGATAATCAATTGTAATTTTAAAAAGAAAACGGTCCAATTGTGCTTCCGGTAAACGGTACGTTCCTTCCTGCTCGATTGGATTCTGCGTAGCAATAACCAAAAATGGCGCTTCCAGTTGGTATGCAGAGCCATCAATAGTAATCTGACGTTCTTCCATAACTTCAAAAAGTGCTGCCTGTGTCTTTGCCGGCGCACGATTGATTTCATCAATTAAAATCAAATTGGAGAAGACAGGTCCTTTTTTAAACTCAAATTCTGAATTTTTCAAATTAAAAATTGAAGTTCCTAAAATATCAGAAGGCATTAAATCGGGAGTAAACTGAATTCTGCTGAAACCAATATTTAGCGTTTTAGACAATAATTTGGCGGTAATTGTTTTGGCAACTCCCGGAACTCCTTCCAGAAGAACGTGTCCGTTAGACAGAATAGCAACCAAAAGCTGATCTACCATTTTATGCTGCCCGACAATTACAGTTTCGATTTCTTTTTTAATCGTGTTTACGTGATCTAAAAGCGGTCCTAAATTAATTCTCGTTTCAAAATTCACATTTTCGTTTGTGATTTCGTTTGATGTAGTATTATTATCGTCCATAATTGGGTAAGTTTAATAGTTTTGCCTCAGATTTAAATTAATTTTCAAGTTAATCGCGGGCAATATTTTAGTTAATGTAAAATCTTTTCAATTGCTGTGTTAATCCGGATCAGGTCTTGCTCAAGACTGCCATGATAGGTACTTCGATGTTCATTTATTAAACGAACCAATTCGCGAATGTCCTTTTCATCTTTTCCTGTTTTAAAATGCAGTTTAGTTATAAAATCTTCATCGAGTTTTGCTGTATCAATCAAATAATCGGTTCTTATTTTCTCTAAAAAATAGATGATTTTTTTGTCGATTATATTGGTGTGGTCGCCTTCCTGATAATATAAGTTACCGATTGTTTTAGTAAAATCGACCGTTAAATTTTCTAATGGTTTTATAATGGGTACAATTCGCTGTTTTCGTTTGGCGTTAAAAATCATAAAAATAAAAATTCCGATTAAGCCTAAATACCATGCCGATTTCAGCGCGGGCTGACTAAATATATACCGCAGCGGTGAATTTGAAATTCTTTTGTCATTAAGCGGTTTATTGTGCCACAAAACAGTTCCTTCGGGAATATAAGAAAGTACGTTTTCCGCATATTGGAAGTGATCTTTCTGAAGTAAATTATAATTGGTAAAAGCTACCGGCTGTGTGTGCAGATAGAGATAACCGTTTTTATACGGAACTTTAATAAAATTAACCTGTCGCTTATTTTTACCACTGGTCTGATAACCTAAAACTTTGGTATTAAGAGTATCTATTTTAGAAAAATAATCGCTTATACCATTTTTAAAAGTATATTTTTTAGGACTTACTTTTTTATTGGCCATCCAGACTAAAACTTTTTCAGAGGGCATAAAATCTGTTTTCAGCTCAATTTTAAGAGAATCCAACAAGACTCTCGGAAATCCTCTCATACTTAAAAAAGCGTTATTTCCGTGCGATACAAAATATAAAATTTCCTTCATAGATTGATCGTCAATGGTGTTTGCTTCGGAGATATTTATAAAAGTACCTTTAACTCTGTACGTTTCAACGCCTTCAGTTTCGTCGTATTGCGCATCTAAATATTCGTACGGAGTCTGTGTCGAAATTCGTTCTATTTTTTGATTGCTGAAAAGTCTGTCTGCTTCATGGTCAAAAATGTACAACCCAAACGGAATCTTATCTTCAACAGAATAAGTTGGTGTCCAGTCAATAGGTTTTGGTTTTCCTTTGTCTGCAAGCAGCGTAATTCCGAGAATTAAAACCAGAACAGCAATGTATATTTTAACTTTATTATCCATTGCCAAATGTTTTTAGAGCTTTTTTAAATCTGTTTTCCGTTTTGCTAAATGTGGTATCGTCAATCTCAAATTCGCCGTACCAGATATAATTATACAAATAAGAAAGATACATAAACTCTTCTTTATGAGTCTGTTGTTGTAATTCGTAAACATAATCGGAATTTGTTTTTTCAATATCCCAATTAATATAATTATGCTGCGCCATTGTTTTTAAAAGCCATAAATAATAATAACGGACAGCAATTCTTTTTTCGCCGGCTTCGATGCTTTCTTTAATTAATTTTTCGAAATTCAGGAGATGGATGTTTTTTTCATCATCAGAATAAAACAGCGTTTTTTTATGAGCATTTTTTCCAAAAATCCATCTTCCTTCCTGTTTGGTAAGGGCTCTGGCAATAAAGTAGATGATAATAACCACCACCAAAACGGCTAAAATTCGAAACAGAATTCCCAGAAAATTCAATGAATTATTGACACTGCTAAAATTGAATAAATTAAAAAGTTTTCGCGCAAGCCATTCTTTAAAGTTATCCCACCAGCTTTTTTCCGGTTCTTTAAATTCGTAGACAAATTCTTTTCCCTTATATTTTTTTCTGAAATTTTTCTCAAAATGTCTTGCTTCGACTGTTTCAGAATCGATCTGAATATCCTTTTCAGTATACTTAACAGAGGAAACAGGAGGTGGATCCTGTGCAACCAAAGTGTCCTGGGCATTTGCAATAGCCACAGAGAAAAGAAGATATAAAAAAATAAAAATTCTATTCATTACTATGGTCTCCAATTAAATCAATTGTATTCGATTCTGCTTTATTTCCGGCTTCTAAACTATAGTAAATCATTCCCTGATTGATGATGATAATGTTGTTGAGGACATTACTAATTACAATAAATACAAGTACAATAACGGTTACAAATGCAATTAATAAGGGTGAAGGATCTATTGACTCAACGTGATTCTGATCAGAAGTTCCCATTAAAGAGGCAAGAAATATAAATATACCCACAAAGTAAAAAAACATTGTTGTAGCTGCCTGGACAAACTGCATAATCAGCATCATAATAAAAGAAGTACCCACTGTGTTCCAGAAATCTATTTTTATTAAGTAATAAGAATGTCTCAGCGATTCAAAAAAACGTTTTTCATCTGTGAGATAACTATAAAAACAAAGGTTTAAATAGGTAAAACAAGTGGGCAGGCCGATCATTAATAATGGAATGCCGATAATGATAAAACACAGAAGAAACAGGACAATTAACAGTATCATTAATACCGGAAGAATTATAAAAACAAATCCGATGCTAAACTTTATCAGTTTAAAAAGATGCTTTGTAAACTCTGCCAAAACCGTATTCAGTGCAAAATTCTTTTTTCCGGTGCTTAGCATTTTTAAATACAAAACCGGATACGAATAATTGAACAGCGATAAGAGGAGAAAGAGAAAAAAGCAAATAAATACCAAGAGAAAAACTAGTCCTTCATTATTATTAAAGTAACTCAGGAAATCCTCTTTTGAGATATTATTTTCAAAACCTGATGTCTTTAAAAGTTCAAAATTAATTTTAATTAAAAAATAAATTATGATACCGAAAAGAAGCAAAAAAGCACCATTAATAATGAAAAAAATCTTCAGAAAGTTTTTTCCATAATTTTTAAAAAATAAAAAAGTGTCTCCCAGATTGTCACTGAGTTGGCGTTTTTTATATAGCTCAAACATTATAAACTAATTTGTTTTGAAGTTATTTTTTTATGCACAATAAAAGGATAAATCAAATAGTAAAACGAAATTATACCAAGAGTTACCAAAATAATCAAACTGCTCAGCCAATTGGGCATATCAATTGAGTATCTTGTAATAAAGCCTTCTAAAAATCCCGCGCTAATTGTGAAAGGAAAAGTACTTAAAAATATTTTAAAACTATTCTTAAAACCGATTTTAAAGGAATTTATTCTCGAAAATGTTTTGGGAAACAAAATAGAAGCGCCCAAAATAAAGCCAGCAGTAGTTTCGATTACAATTGCAAAAATTTCCATGGAACCGTGAATCCATATTCCTCTGACACTTTTCCAGAAAACGCCCTGCTCGTAGAAAAAATACTGAAATGACCCAAGCATAATACAGTTTTGCAGAAAGACATAAAAAGTTCCGATTCCCGCAAAAATGCCGTAAAAATAACACTTGGCACCCACAAAAAGATTGTTTACGGTAATACCAATAAAACTTCCCCAATTGCTTCCAGAACCGTAGACAGCCATCGGATTGCCTTTTTTAATGTTCTCTAAAGTCATATTGACATAATCGTCTCCTAAAATAAGACGCACAAAATCACGGTCATAACGGGCAGAAAGTACGCCAATTGAAACCGTAATAAAAAATAAAACAAAAGCATAAGCCAAATACCTTTTGTATTCGTAAAGCAATAAAGGCACTTCGGTTTTAAAAAATTCTACAACCTGGTTCTGGTCCGTGCGCTTGGTTTTATAAATTTTTTGGTAAATCTGAGAAGCAAGATGATTTAAGTATACAACCGTTTTACTTTTAGGATAATACGTTTGGGCATACGACAAATCATTCATCATTTGAATGTACAAATTTGCTAATTCATCAGGATTTTTTTTAGCTTTACCGAAAATTGCCAGCTCAAACTCGAGCCATTTTTCTTTATTTTGTTTTATAAAAGCGATTTCTCTCATTGTTGGCTAAAATATAAAATATGTCAGAATTATCTATTAATACGACGCAAAATGTCAAAATAAATTTTATTGCCGCTTCTTTAGGTGAAAGACTAGGCGCTTTCTTTATCGATCTTGTTATTATAATCTGTTATGTTACAGCCATTTCTGTAGTGGTGTTTGACTGGTTAGGACTAGAGCGTTTGATGTATAATTTAGACGGCTGGTCAAAAGGGGCCATCTATTTAATACTTTATACACCGATTATAGTGTATTCTTTGGTTTTGGAAAGTGTTTTTGAAGGTCAGTCGCTTGGAAAAAAACTGGTAAAAATTAAAGTAGTTAAGATAGACGGCTATCAGGCAGGTTTTGGAGATTATTTAATTCGTTGGTTTTTTAGGGTAATCGACTTTTTCAGCCTTTTCGGACTTCCGGGAATGATTGCCGTAATTACAAGTCAGAAATCACAGCGTCTTGGAGACATGGCGGCGGGAACGGCGGTAATTACTTTAAAGAATAAAATTAATATCAGTCATACGATTTTAGAAGAAATCGGAGAAGCTTATGTGCCCACTTATCCATTGGTAATCAAACTTTCAGACAATGATATGCGAATTATCAAAGAAACGTATCAAAAAGCAGAAGCCAAAAACGATCATGAAATTATCTATAAACTGGTAGCAAAAATCGAAAGTGTAACTGGAATAAAAAATCAATCCGGAAATAACAGCGATTTTGTTCGCGTCATTTTAAAAGATTACAACTTTTACACTCAGAATATGTAATTTATTGATATTAAATTGAAATTTACCTAAGGTTTTTAATACTAAATTTTTTATATTTAACTGATTTTTAGTTAGTATTTTCGAATTTAGTTTTAGAGCCATGAAAGATAAAAAGCCGTTACTCGTCGTATTACTGTTTTTTGCAGTCATTTTTAGTTTCGCTCAGGGCGGAAAAAAATTAGACAAAATTATAAAAAGAGATTATCAGGTTATTGAAGGTAGTATTTCAAAAATGTCCGATCAAACCGTAGAATATTCACTTCCGGGAGAGACAATGGTCATTTCGCTCGACGTTTCGAAGATAGCAAGAATTGAATTTGCAAGCGGAAGATCGCAAACTTTTGATGTTGCTGCAAATAGTTCCCAGACAAGTTCGGGTCAAAATATAGCGGCTGCAGACATGAAAACAAATACAATAGCTGTTCTGCCAGTTCCTTACGTTAATTCTGACACTCAGGAAAGTTCTGAAGATATGGCAAAATTTGCCCAGAACGATATGTATAATAAACTGCTGGATAAATCGGCAAATATTTTTCCTCTCACAGTCCAGGATTTAAGAACTACCAATAGTTTGCTTCATAAAGCCGGAATTGATCATAAAAATATTGACGAAACGCCCATAGAAGATCTCGAAAAAATACTTGGAGTTGATAATATAATAGCCGCCAAAATTTCGTTTACAATGTCTACCGCTTCAACTGCGACCACTTACAATAGCGGTAACGCAAAAGTGGATAAAAACAAAGTCAAAACAAACGATATTTCTACTACAACCGCTAATAATCAAATGTATTATTACTATACTGTTTATTTTGATATGTATAAGAACAAGGACAAAATCTATTCGCAGACCCGTAAACCGTTTTTGGCTGTAAAAGACAGCTGGATGGAATCGGTAACATATTTATTGAAGAGAAGCCCGATATATGTAAAAAAATAACAACCAAAATTAATTGTAGTTGTTGAAGGTTGAGGAGTTGAAATTGCTTTTAAATAGTGCTTTTTATAATTTTGAAATCCGCATTGCTATTGGAATTCCCTTACAACTTTGTAACTTTGGCCACTGGAGGATAATAAATTTGCAGCAGGAAGTTTAATAGATTACAACCTCAGAACCTTAGCAACATAAAAGAATGTTTCACTTACTGGATATTATCGGGACAATGGCGTTTGCTATGTCCGGCGCTTTAACTGCAATGCATAAAAAACTGGATCCGTTTGGGGTTTTTATCATTGCATTTGTCACAGCAGTTGGCGGAGGAACACTGCGTGACGTTCTTATAGGAAGAACTCCCGTTGGCTGGATGCGCGACATGCAATATGTATATGTCATTATTTTAGGTTTTTTTCTTGCTATACTTTTCAGAAAAAGATTTGACAAACTTCGGACATCGCTTTTTTTATTTGATACTATTGGTTTAGGTGTTTTCACGCTGATCGGACTCGAACGAGGACTTTTAACCGGACTTCATCCTGTAATTTGCATTGCGCTGGGAACAATGACAGCCTGCTTTGGCGGTGTTATTCGTGATATTTTATGTAATGAAATACCTAATGTTTTTAAAGAAGAAATTTACGCCACCATCTGTATTTTGGGCGGATTGGTTTTTTTTAGTCTAAGAAAACTCAATTTAAATGATGATGTTTTATATCTTGTGACTTCATTAGTAATTATCGTAGTCCGGTTACTGGCGGTAAAATACAAATGGCATCTCAAAGCATTTGATCACAAGTAACAGTATATGACAGAATTAACCATTAAAAAATACGATTACAACGATTTTAAAGTTTGGAACGATTTTGTCGCTCAGGCCAGAAATGCCACTTTCTTATTTCATCGTGATTTTATGGAATATCACAAAGACCGTTTTGAAGATTTTTCGCTTTTAATTTATAATCAGGAAAAACTTGTTGCGATTCTGCCGGCCAGTAAAAAAGCAGATTCGGTCTATTCGCATCAGGGACTTACGTACGGAGGATTGGTTTTTTTACCAAAATTAAAAGCTGAAAATGTAGAATTGATCTTGGACAAAATTTTGCTTTTTTTGAAAAATAATAATGTACAAACTTTTTATTATAAGCCAATTCCTGATTTTTATTTTTCGGAAGGAAATAAAGAAGCAGAATTTTTTTTATTAAAAAAAGGAGCCGTTTTAGAACGAAAGGAAATGAATTTGGCAGTGAATCTAAACGTGCCTCTAAGAATTTCAAAAAGCAAATTAAAACACTTTAGAAGAATAGAAAACCTGGATCTCGATATTGTCGAAGAAGATGATTTCAATCCTTTTTGGGAAAAAATTTTAGAACCAAGATTACTCGAAAAGTTTGCTGTAAAACCAGTGCATTCCATTAATGAAATTACGTTTTTAAAATCTAAATTCCCTCAAAATATCAAACAATACTCGGCATATAGAAATGATGAAATTATTGCCGGAATTACCATTTTTGAAACACAAAATGTTGTAAAATCACAATATGGAGCCACTTCTAAAGCAGGAGAGCAATTTCGGGCCCTTGACTTTTTGTTCATTAATCTAATTCAGCAATACAAGCAAAAAGGAAAGCATTTTTTCGATATGGGAATTGTCGATGAAAATAATCAACAGGGATATAATTCCGGCCTTTTAAAACAAAAAGAAGAATTGGGCTGTTCAGTATACGGTCAGGATTTTTATAAAATTGAAATAAAGTGATTCCGTTTTTAGACCTAAAAAAAATAAACGAACCGTATGAAACTGCTTTTCAGGAAAAACTGAAATTGGTTCTGGAAAACGGTTGGTACATTTTAGGAAAAGAAGTAGAAACATTTGAAAAAGCTTTCGCGGCCTTTAATCAGTCCAAATATTGCATTGGAACTGGAAATGGTTTTGATGCCCTAGTCCTGATTTTTAAAGGATATATGGAGCTTGGAAAACTACAGACAGGTGACGAAGTTATCATTCCGGCCAATACCTATATCGCCAGTATATTAGCAGTTTTACAAGCCGGTTTAGTACCGGTTTTAGTTGAGCCAAGAATAGAAACGTACAATATCAATCCGGATTTAATAGAAGACAAAATCACTTCAAAAACAAAAGCCATTTTGGCTGTTCATTTGTACGGACAATTGGCAGAAATGGATAAAATAATTGAGATTTCGGTAAAAAATGATTTCATAATTGTAGAGGATTGTGCACAAGCTCATGGTGCAGAAAATTTTAAATTCGAAATTTCAAATTCCAAATTCCAAAATACGGAATCTGATTCGGCTGTCACTCTGAGCAAAGTCGAAGAGCTTTCACATGCCTCTGCTTACAGTTTTTATCCAGGAAAAAATCTTGGGTGTCTTGGCGACGGCGGCGCTGTCACAACAAACGATCCCGAACTGGCAAAAGTGATTTTTTCTCTTCGAAACTACGGTTCAAACAAAAAATATTACAATGAGTATATTGGCGTAAATTCGAGATTAGACGAATTGCAAGCTGGTTTTTTAAACCTAAAATTACCAAATTTAAATTCAGACAATGAAAAAAGAAGAGCAGTTGCAAAACGCTATTTATCTGAAATTAAAAATGATAAAATAATCCTTCCTTTTTGGGATTTTTCCAATAACCATGTTTTTCATTTGTTTGTAATCCGAACAGAAAACAGAAACAAATTACAAGAATATCTTGCACAGAATGAGATTGAGACCGTCATACATTATCCGGTTCCTCCACACAGGCAAAAAGCTTTTTCTGCCCAAAAAACATGGAATAATTTATCTTTTCCAATAACAGAAAAAATTCATAATGAAGTGTTGAGTTTACCCATAAGTCCGGTTTTAACAGATGCTGAAGTCGATTTTATTATTGAAATTTTAAATCGATACTAATTGAATTTTTATAAAAAAATAATTCAGACAAGTTTGTTTAAGATTACTTCCTTAAACAGTTTTAGCGTTGTATTGAAAATTGGTGCTGGTCTAATTACATCAAAAATGTTAGCTGTATTTGTTGGTCCGGGAGGGATGGCGCTGGTTGGAAATCTTCGGAATTTTTTAACTTCACTGGAAAACATTTCGACATTAGGTTTTCAAAACGGAATTGTAAAATATACGGCAGAAAACGAAAAAAATCAGACTGAATTTCAAAAAATAGTTTCTACCGTTTTTTTGAGTTTAGTATTTATCGCTTTGATTTTAAGCGCCAGTTTATTTTTACAGCTTCATTTTGGAGCAATAAAATCTTCGACAGTAATGACTATCAAATTGTTTTTAAAGTCTTGGCATTGAGTCTGCCATTTTATGCAATATCAATTTTTTTAATGGCTGTTATAAATGGTTTAGGAAAATTTAAAAAAGTAATCTGGCTCAATATTGTTGGAAATAGTATCGGTCTGCTCATTTCTATATTGCTGATTTTAAACTTCAAAACAACTGGCGCTTTGCTGGCAATTGTAATTGCGCCGGCTTTGTTGTTTTTTGTTACTTTCTATCTGGTTCAGAAAGAGATTGAATTACTGCAAGTCATTAAAATCAGGTTATTCGATTATAAAATACTAAAAAATCTTTCCTCATATTCCTTAATGGCATTAGTTTCATCAGTTCTTGGACCGTTTGTATTTCTGGCAATTCGAAATAACATTATTCAAAACTTAGGAGTCGAACAGGCAGGATATTGGGAAACCATGACGCGAATTTCCGGGTATTACATGCTGTTTGTCAGTACGATATTGAGTGTTTATTTTTTACCAAAATTAGCGAAAGCCATAAATTATAAGGAAACCAAAAGTATTTTTTGGCAGTATTATAAATTCATTTTACCCATTTTTGGCTTAAGCTTAACGGTGCTCTACTTTGCGAGATTTTTTGTGGTCAAACTTCTTTTTACCAAAGAGTTTCTGCCGGTTGCAGATTTGTTTTTTTGGCAGTTTTTGGGAGATATTTTTAAAGTTTGTGCACTAATTTTAGGGTATAATTTTTTTGCTAAAAAACTCACTTCAGCGTTCCTTTTTACTGAATTATTTTCCCTGATGGTTTTATATTTTTCTACTTTGTATGCTGTTAAATTATTTGAATTAGAAGGTGTTGTAATGGCTTATGCGTTTCAGAATTTTATATACCTGCTGGTTTTATCAGTTTACTTTAGAAAAAGTTTAATTTAGTTTTTATTCCATTTTTGAATGTACTTTTCTGCAATTTCTTTATAATGATGATGTTCTTCAATAAAAGCTCTGGCACGTTTGCTTATTGCTATAATTTCATGGGGATTTTCAATTAAAAAAGACAATTGATCTGCCAGATAATCGACATTTGGAAAAGCATTTATACACACTTTTTCAGTAAGGTTATAAAAGGACATAAATTCCGTTTCTGCACCTGTAAAAACAACTTTTCCTTTGGCCATTGCTTCAAGCGCATTATATCCCTGATCGTATGCATAAATCATGTCCAATACGATGTGGCATCGGTTATAAGAATTAATATATTCCGAATACGGAACACTTCGAACCGTGATTATTTCAATTTTAGAATCGTATTTTGCTTTAATTATTTCTAACGCCTTTTCAAAGTAATCATTTCCTTTTTTTAAATAGTTGTGGTTATTTATTCCATGGAAAATGATGATTTTATCCGAAATATTAATTGGTTGAAATTCCAGTTTATCGATATTAACAGGATTCGGAATCACTCCTAGATATTTTGAATTTCCCTGCAATGGAAGATGATAATCTAAATCTGAAGCAATTATTCCGTTGCTGTTTTTATAAATAAACTGATGTAATTTTAAAAACGATTTTTCGCGGAATTTCAAAACATTGCCAAAAGATTTTTTATCTATTTTTCTGCTTAGATATAACGGAATAACAGATTTAAAATCAGGATTTTCAAAACAATATTTTACATTCAGGTAATCATAACCCGAGCTTAATAAAAACAATTTTTTATTAGTATTTAAAAGATGCAAAATGATCTTTTTTTCAAAATATGGCGTACAGTAAAAAGTGTTTTCGTTGATTAATTGCACCACATCAAAACCGGAACATTGCTTTTTAAATTTCAAAAACTGTCTATAAGTTAAGTAGGAGCTTATATCAAAATGAAAAATTTTATAAGCCGCAATTTTTAGTTTCTTAAGAAAACCCGAATCCCATTTTTTATAAATAGGGAAATCAACAGGAAAATTTTTAAAACCGTCGTTCTGACCAATAATAAAAACTTCGTGTCCTAAAGCCAGTAAACCATCTTTTAAAGAATTGTGCAAATGGCTGAATTCGCCTACCAATAAAACTTTCATTTATGTGTATATTTGACAAATATATTTACTTTTTTGGTTAAAAACATGAATAATAAGAAAGTTGCCATCGTTTCAAATTCTCTGGGAAAAGGAGGAGCAGAACGTTTTGCCGCTTTACTGACTTTTATGCTGGAGGATTCCGGTTTTGATGTGCATTCTATTATTGTAAACGATGTTGTAGATTATTCATACACAGGAAGATTGTATAATTTGGAAAAAGAGAACTCGGGATTTTTATCTATTTCCAGGAAGCTTAAAAAAGGAATATTACTGCATAATTATTTAGTCGAAAATAATATCCAAATTGTAATAGATAGCAGATCGAGAAACGTGCTTTTGAGAGAACTAATTACAAAGTTTATTTATCGAAATACAAAAACACACTATGTTATTCATAGTTATAATTTTCAAAACTATTTTCCTTCTTCTAAATTCTGGGCGCGATTTTTATATCAAAATTCTGAAGCTTTAATTTGTGTTTCAAAAGCGATTGAAGAAAAAGTAAATCGTTTGTACCAATTTCAAAATACTGTTACGATTTATAATCCTTTTTTTATTCCGGAAAATGAATTAAAAAAAGAAGTTTTAGAAAGTAAAAAAGTGATTTTGTATTTTGGCAGATTTGATGAAAAAGTAAAAAATTTTACGTTAATGCTGGAAGCATTTTCTTTGTCGAAAGTATATGAGAAAGGATACCGGCTCCATCTTTTAGGAACTGGAAATGATTTAAATTTCATCCAGCAAAAAATAAAAGAGTTAGATTTGATTAATTACGTGCAGATTTTTCCTTTTAAACAAAATCCTTTTGATGAAGTTCGTCTTGCGAAATTTACGATTTTAACAAGTCGGTTTGAAGGTTTTCCGCTTTCGATTATAGAATCTTTAGCTTTGGGAACGCCGGTTATTTCGGTAGATTGCAATTCCGGACCGCGGGAAATTATTCAAAATGAGTTTAATGGTTTGTTAGTCGAAAATCATAATACTAACGCTTTAGCGAAAGCAATAAACCGATTGGCAAACGAGGAAGAATTGTATCATTTTTGCAAAAATAATGCTGCAGAGAGCGTAAAACATTTGCCATTAAATACCATTTCAGAACAATGGAAAAATCTTTTAACACGTCCAAAATGACCACAATTTCAGATGTTCAATTAATAGAAATTCCTAAAATTCACGATCGACGCGGAAATCTTTCTGTTATTGAAGGAGAAACGATTCCGTTTGTTTCCAAAAGGGTATATTATTTGTACGATGTTCCCAGCGGCAGCAAAAGGGGCGGGCACGCACACAAAGAACAACAGGAATTGCTGATCGCTTTAAGCGGAAGTTTTGATGTGATTTTAAAAGACGGAAAAAATACAAAAACCGTAACTTTAAATAAACCAAATGTCGGTTTGCTGATTGTTTCAGGAATTTGGCGTGAACTTAAAAATTTCTCCTCCGGAAGCGTTTGCCTGGTTTTGTCTTCTGCTGAATTTAGTGAAGAAGACTACATTCGTGAATTCAAAAAATATAAATTATTTAAAGACCGAGGAACCAATTCCGATATTGGCTAAAAAGGTTTTAAAAGAGATTAAAACGTTCAATGCAAATGCGGGAAGACGCAATAAAAGTCTTTTTTTGAATCCTAACTCGGCCAAATCAATTGGATTGGAATATTTATAAAAAAGTTCTCTTTCTTCGGCTAATTTGCTTTTTACAGCAAGTGAAAAACGGTTTAAATCTAAGAACTTTTTTAAATCGGGATTTGTTTTTTCAGCACTTTCAAATTTTGAGAAATCCATTTTCTTTTTTATCCATTTTTTATTTTTTGAAAGACTGTTTACATCAAATACGTAACGTGCAAGAATCTTAGGAGAAAAAACAACAGAATAAACAAGTCCAATTCTAATCCATAAATCGGTATCCTGGCCACTTTTTATTTTAGTGTCGAAATTTCCAATTTCCTCAAAAACAGATTGATGAAAAACTGCGCACGACGTACAAATAATGGTTTCTTTCCTACTTGCTTTAAAATAATTTACGACTTCAAATGCATTATTTGATTTTGGAATTGAATATTCTGCGGGAATAATTTTCTTAGAAGTTTCTATCTCAATTGCGCCCGAGAAAACCTTTTGATTGGGCATTTTTGAAATAAGATCATACATCGTTTCTAAAAAAGTGGGATACCAAAAATCATCGGCATCCAGAAAAGTTATAAAATCTGTATTTGCTTTTTCAATTCCGAAATTTCTGGCTGTAGAAGCACCTTCATTTGGTTTGGCAAAATAACAGATTCTCGAATCTTTAAACTGCAATACTTTTTCTTCGCTTTTATCTGTAGATCCGTCATTTACCACAATGATTTCAAAATCCTGAAAAGTTTGATCCAGAATACTCCGCATCGTTTTTTCGATGAAATTTTCTTTGTTGTAAAGTGGGATAATTATCGAAAAAAAAGCCATTTATTTTGATTTTAAAGAACAGAAAAAGCCCAATTTATAAATGTCAAAAAGAAAAAGTGATGGTTTTCCTGAAAGTAGATTCCGTTCGATTTTCTTTTGGAAATTTTTAAAAGTAAAATTAAAAAAGAAAACCAATTTTAGATTTTTTAATAATTCAAAAGAAGCAATAATTTTACTTTCTTTTTTTGAGATTTTTTTTGAAGCAACTAAGAAAGCGAGATTTTGTAATGCGGTTTTGGTCTTATTCAAAAATAAACCGGAATCTTCCAAATTCAAATGGAAAACAGGATTTTCAATATGTTTAATTTCAATTTTATTTGACTTTAGAACAGTAAAAAAAAGTAGATCTTCATAACCATATTTCGTCAGATTTTCATCAAAAGGAAAACGGATAAAAATTTCTTTTTTGATGAGTAAATTTGAAACTAAAGCGGTGTTTGAAGGGTTTTTAATTCGATCAGACCAACTTAAAGCTTCTCTTTTTTGACCGTAAAACCATCTTAATAATTGTTCTTTTTGAGGTTTTTTATCTTCATATAAAAGTCCGCCAAAAACAACTTTATTATTTATTTCTGAAATGTAATTCGAAATAAAATTATCGTGAACCGGAATTACATCCGCATCCAGAAAGAGCAGATTATCATAAACTGCTTTCTGAGCCAATAAATTTCGGATGGCACTTCGCCCGATATTTTTTTCTAAAATAGAATAAGAAGTATTTTTGAATGGATTAATTCTTTGGTTTTCAACTACAAAATCCTGAGAAGCATCGTCTAAACAAATGATTTCAAAAGGAATATTGCATTTTAAAGCTTGTATGTATAATTTTTCTACAAGCGGAAAAATATCATAATTGTAAACCGGAATTAAAATCGAAAGCATTACACGCTTTTTTGCACCACTTCGAAGATCCTTTCGTCTTCACATTTTAAAGTTTTAGAAGGGAATTTCATCAACAAAGCATAATCGTGTGTTGCCATGATTACTGTTTTTCCGGCAGCATTAATTGCTTTTAAAACTTCTAAAACCTCAGAACTTGTCTGTGGATCAAGGTTTCCGGTTGGTTCATCTGCAAGGATAAATTCAGGATCATTTAAAAGTGCTCTTGCGATTGCAACACGCTGTTGTTCTCCTCCGGAAAGCTGGTGCGGCATTTTGTTTACAAAATCTTTCATTCCGACTTTATTCAGAACTTCGTCAATTTTTTGCTCCATGGCATCTTTTTCAGTCCAGCCGGTTGCTCTCAAAACAAAAAGCATATTGTCTTTTATAGAACGGTCCGGGAGTAATTTGAAATCCTGAAATACGATGCCGATTTTACGTCTCAAAAACGGAATGTCATTTTCTTTGATCGTTGCCAAATCAAATTCTACGATATGTCCTTCACCTTCAACTAATGGTAAATCAGCATATAAAGTTTTTAGGAAACTACTTTTTCCAGACCCGGTTTTTCCGATGATGTAGATAAATTCACCGTGATTTACGTCCAGATTAATATGAGATATAATTTTTCTTCCTTCTTGATATATAGTGACTTCTTTAAGAGACAGTACGGTTTGTGACATAATAAATTGATTTGAATGGTAAAAGTAATAAGATAACGTTTGGATTCAAAATAAATTTGAATCAATTCTTAAGAAAAACTTTAAAAAATTAAACACTGTAAATAATGTGACTTCATTTGGTAAAAATGCATTAACAGATTTAAAGTTCGGATAGCTGGCCAGATGACTTATATGGTTTTAAAATTTTGCTTTGAGGTTTTGAGAACCAATATTTTGAGATTGTTATGTTAAAAAAATACTGCATTTTAATTTTTTAGAGATAATAAAAGCTTGAAACGTTTCGTTATAAATCGTATAAAAATGATACATTTGAATACTAAATATTATAAAAATGCGTAAACTTTCCGGGTTCTTTTTATTCCATATATTCCTTTTTTCAACTCTAATTTCGGCACAAAAATCAGCTATATACACTTACGATTTAAAGGAATTTGACAAAGCACTGGCTTTATACAACGACAAACAATATGCGTCGGCCCAGCTTATTTTTGAGCATGTAAAAAATACGGAAGATCCTGCAATTACAGAGGAAGTAAAATCTGACTGTGCATTTTATATTGCCAATTGCGCAATCAGAACCAATAAAGCAAATGCCGATGCTTTGGTAGAAAATTTTGTAAACGATTATCCGACAAGTACAAAGCAAAATCAGGCTTATATAGAGGCAGCACAATATTTTTTCGAACAGGGCAATTACCCAAAAGCATTAATGTGGTTTGATAAAGTCGATGAAAGCTACATGAGCAAATCTGAGTCTGATAAGTTTAACTTTATGAAAGGTTACAGCTATTTTAATGCTAAAAAGAAAAAAGAAGCAACCAATTATTTTAATAAAGTAGTTAATTCTAAAGAATACGGTTCGCAGGCCAAATATTATTTAGGTTTCATGGCTTATGAAGGTGATGATTATAAAGAAGCTACCAAATACTTTGATGAAGTTTCCGGAGAAGAAAAATACAAGGAAAAGTTATCGTACTATCAGGCTGACATGAATTTCAAACTGGGAAATTTTCAAAAAGCAATTGATTTAGGGCAGCAGGCGATGGGTAAATCTAACGAAATTGAAAAATCTGAACTTAATAAAATTATTGGGGAAAGTTATTTTAACTTAAAACAATACGGAAAAGCAATTCCGTATCTTGAGCAATATTCGGGCAAAAAAGGGAAGTGGAGCAACACCGATTTTTATCAGTTAGGCTATGCTTATTATGAGCAGAAAAACTACGAAAAAGCAATTTCACAATTCAATAAAATCATTGAAGGAAGAGATTTTGTGGCGCAAAATGCTTATTATCATTTAGGTTTGAGTTACTTAAATATCGGCAAGAAACAAGAAGCGCTGAATGCTTTTAAAAATGCTTCTGAAATGGATTTTAATGCACAAATTCAGGAAGATGCCGCTTTAAATTACGCAAAGCTTAGTTACGATATTGGAAATGCTTATCAGGCCGTTCCCGGAATTTTACTGGATTTCCTTAAAAAATATCCAAATAATTCAAGCCGTGCAGAGGTAGAGAAATTATTGGTAGATTCTTATATTTCTTCTAAAAACTATAAAGAAGCTTTGGTTTTATTAGAAAAAAACAGATCGGCAGAGAACAAAGCCGCTTATCAAAAAGTGCTTTTTTACAGAGGTTTAGAATTGTACAACGAATCGAATTATCAGGAAGCCGGTAAAATGTTTAAAAGTGCTGTAAGCGAGCAAAAAACACCTGAATTTACAGCGCGTGCAACTTTCTGGAAAGCAGAAACCGAATATCTTAATGACGATATGCAGAATGCATTATTAACGTACAAACAATTTGCCGGAATGCCCGCTGCAAAATCTACAGACGAATATAAAAACATTAACTATAATATTGGTTACACGTATTTTAAACTAAAGGAATACGATCAGGCGGCGAATTCTTTTCAGGCACAGATCGATAATTCGCCTTCAGATAAGGTACGTTTAAACGATTCTTACCTGCGTTTGGGAGATTGTCGTTTTGTGACTTCAAAATACAGCGCCGCAAACGAAGCGTATGCAAAAGCAATTGCTGCAAGAGGCGTTGATGCCGATTATGCGCAATTTCAAAAAGCTCTTTCTTACGGATTTATGTCTAATAACACGAAGAAAATCGATGAATTGACGAATTTTATTCAGATGTATAAAAAATCGTCTTATCGTGATGACGCTTTATTCGAGTTAGGAAATACGTATGTTGCGGAAAAGAAAAACGATCAGGCAATAAAAACTTACGATCAGTTAATTTCAGAATTTAATAACGGATCATTTACTGCAAAATCAATTTTAAAGCAAGGTTTAATTTATTACAATTCAGATCGTGATACTCAGGCTCTGACCAAGTTTAAAAAAGTTGCAGCAGAATTCCCGAAAACTCCTGAAGCATTAGAAGCAGTTTCTACTGCAAGATTAATTTATGTTGATTCCGGAAAAGTAGATGAATATGCTACATGGGTTAGAACACTTGATTTCGTTTCTGTAACCGATGCAGAATTGGATAATGATACATACGACGCAGCATTTAAACAATACAGTCAAAATAACAGCAAAACGGCGATTACCGGTTTTGCAGGTTATGTGAGCAAATTCCCGAACGGACTTCACGCGCTTGAGGCAAATTTCTATCTGGCACAATTAACGTATGCTGAAGGTTCTGAGACTAAATCTGTTGCCAATTATCAATATGTGATCGATCAGCCAAGAAATGAATTTACAGAACAGGCTTTAAACAGACTGGCTCAGATTTATTTAAAAGCAAAAGATTGTGATAAAGCAATTCCGGTATTAGTTCGTCTGGAAAGTGAAGCCGATTATCCTCAGAATAAAACTTTCGCGCAGGCGAATTTGATGAAATGTTATTATGACAAAAAAGATTATGACAATTCTGTCATAGCCGCAGATAAGGTTTTAGAAAATCCAAAATCGGATGCCGGAGTAAAAGCCGATGCGCAAATTATTGTAGCACGTGCTGCAATGCAAACCGGAAATGAAGATAAAGCAAAAACAGCGTATGCAAAACTGGCGGCCAATTCTAAAGGGGAATTAGCTGCAGAAGCATTGTATTATGATGCGTATTTTAAAACGAAAGAAGGAAAATTTGAAGCCTCAAATACAGCAGTCCAAAAATTGGCGAAAAGTTATTCTGCTTACAAATATTATGGAGCAAAAGGTTTGGTTTTAATGGCTAAAAACTTTTACGGTCTGAAAGACAGCTATCAGGCGACTTATATTCTGGATAACGTAATCAACAATTTTACAGATTATCCTGATGTAGTGGAGGAAGCCAAAAAAGAATTAAGTGCTATAAAATCTGAAGAAGCAAAAACAAATTCGTCGATTAATAAGTAGGAAGAGAGGAAGAGAAGCAAGAGGCAAGAAGAAAGATTAAAAGTTTCTTTGCTCCTTGGTTCTATTTTCTAAAAAAGAAAAAATATGAGTTTACCTTTTTATATAGTTGATGTTTTTGCTGACCGAAAATATGCCGGGAACCAACTGGCGGTTTTTTTGGATGCTGAACATTTAAGTTCGGATGAAATGCAGCAGATGGCACGCGAGATGAATTTCGCAGAAAGCACATTTGTTACATGTCTGGACAAGCAAAATAATAAAGCAGAAATAAGAATTTTTACTCCGGCTAATGAAATGCAGTTTGCGGGTCATCCTATTATTGGAACCTCATGGGTTCTGATGAATAAGGTCTTCGAAAATTCGCCTCAGGAAATAAAACTGGAAGTTCCGATAGGACCAATTGCAATTCATCAGACAGAAGATTTGATTTGGTTAAAAGCCGCGCAGCCCAAATTTTGGGATGTTTTTGCAAAAGAAGATTTTCCTTCTTTCAGTAATTTAACTATCGATGATTTTGACAACCAATACCTCATTCAGGAAGTTACCACAGGAAGTGCTTTTGTAATCGTGCCTTTAAACAGTAAACGAGCTTTAGAAAATTTAGTTTTAGATAAAGATAAAACTGATCAATGGTTAAAACAGCATTGCAAAACCGATCATCGTGGACTGTATTTTTATAGTTTGGAGAATTCGCAACTGACCACCAGAATGTTGTGTGTAGAAAACAATCAATTAGTTGAAGATGCTGCCACGGGAAGTGCCAGTACTTGTCTGCAGGCCTATTTGTTGAAATACCATTCTGTTGAAATAGAATTGATCAATAATCAGGGAGATTATATAAATCGTCCTTCGCAAATTTATTTTAAGGGAAAATTTGCAGACGATCAGTTTGATATTAAGATAGGAGGAAAGGCTCAGTTTGTTGCAAAAGGCGAGTGGGAAGGCTGAGTGAGAAAATAGAACCAAGAGTATAGAAGCAAGAAGCAAGAAGAAGAGTAAAGAAAACAATTAAGAATTTTAGAAATAGAATAAAGAGTTAAGAAAAAGAAAGAGTAAAAGTAAGAAGAACAGAGAGAAATCTATTTTCTTGCTTCTTGCTTCTATTCTCTTAAAAAGAAATAAATATGAAATTAAACTGCCGACATAAAATTATTATAGTGTTAGTATTATTTGCTGCTCAGTTTTCGTTTGCACAAAAGAAAAATGAAAGTATCGGAACTGAAACAGTCAACGTTGTAAAGCCTTATTCGCCAACTATTTCGGATGCATTTAAAGTGAAAGAAACACCCTCGCTTGACGATAGCGGAAATCAGGCTAAAGAAGTGATAAAATACAGTATATTGTCTGTTCCCGTGGCATCGACTTTTACACCGTCTAAAGGAAAAGCGGAAGGTGTTGAAAAAGCAAAAAAAGAAAGACTTTTTAATAATTATGCGACTGTCGGTCTTGGAAATTACAGTACTTTAAACGCAGAATTGTTTGTTAATCAGGATTTGGGTAATAATGATTATGTTGCTGGAATGTTTCGTCATCATTCTTCTCAGGGAGGAATTAAGGATGTAGAGTTAAATGATGAATTCTACGATACTTCGATCAATGTGGGTTATGGACAAAATAACAGAGATGCCGCGTGGGGAGTAGATCTGGGGTATCAAAACCAAATTTATAATTGGTATGGACTTCCTGCAAATTTTGGTTCTACAATTCCAGGACAACGTTATGATCTTTTAAACAGCATTAGCCCGGATCATTCTTATAATACAATTTCAATTGGCGGAAATGCAGAGTTTAACGAAAGTATTTTTAGTAAACTTTCTGCACGATTTACGCATTTTTCAGACAGTTATTCTTCTTCTGAAAATAGATTTTATATCAAGCCAACTTTTACGGTTGACGTAATGGATCAGGCAATTAAAACAAACGTTATTGTAGATCATGTAAGCGGTTCTTTTAAAAACAATTATGCTCAGGATAATGTCGATCGCCTAAAATACAGTTTTACAAATGTAGGAATCGAACCAAGTTTTGTAATTAATGAAAATGAATGGACATTAGAATTAGGTGCAGGAGTTTTTTACAGTGCAGACTCTGAAAATAGCGGAAATAAATTTTATATCTATCCAAAAGTGAATGCTTCCTATAAATTAGTTGGCGATCTGATGATTTTCTACACCGGGGTAAATGGAGGTCTGAATCAGAATTCGTATGCAGATTTTGTAAATGATAATCCGTTTTTATCTCCAACTTTAAATATGCGTCCGTCCAGTACGCAGTATAATGTTTTTGCCGGTTTAAAAGGAAAATTAGCCAATAATGTAAATTACAATCTGACCGGTTCTTATATGAACGAAAAAGATAAAGCGTTATTTAAAGCTAATGATTATACAGAAGTAGTTACAAATGAAGATTATGCTTTCGGGAATTCTTTTGGTGTCGTATACGAAGACATTCGAACTTTCCGTTTTTACGGAGAATTAAAAGCTGATTTTTCTGAAAATGTAACTTTTGGAATCAATGGAACTTTCAACAGTTACAATACAGATAATAATATTGAAGCCTGGAATCTGCCAACAATGAAATTGAGTTCTACTCTGGATGTAAATTTTACTAAACAATGGTATGCCGGAGTAAATGTTTTTTATGTGGGAGAGAGAAAAGACATGCAGTCTAATTTAAATTTAGGAATAGATCCAGTTGTAACAACGCTTAAAAGCTATTTTGATGCTAATGCACATTTAGGATATAAATTTAATGAGCGTCTGACCTTTTTCCTAAAAGCAAATAATATTGGAAATCAGGCTTACCAAAAATGGCTGAATTATCCGGTTCAGGGATTCCAGATTTTAGGAGGAGCCAATTATAAATTTGATTTTTAAATAGCGCGCACAAGTACCAGGGCACAAAGATCTTTATAAAGGAATGTGCCTTTTTTTTCAGCCATGGACTCATGAATTTTTTGGAGTAGATTCGTGAATTCATGGCTGTTTTTTTATGAAATAAAGAAAAAACCTTTGCATCTTTGTGTCTCAGAACCTTAGTACCTCAAAAACAAAATGACTTTTAAAGAAAAAATATATTCCCACTATAGCTTAATGGCTCAGGACCGTATCGATGTTTTTAAAGATATGATTACAAACTTAACTGAAGATTCTAAAAATGATGCAAAAGGTTCGGCTGGCGACAAACACGAAACAGCTTTGTCTATGATGCACATTGAGCAGGAAAAATTGACCAATAAACTTAAAGAGGCAATTGAGCAGAAAAGTATTTTAGATAAAATCGATCCGCTTAAAACAACTGAAAATATTGTTTTAGGAAGTTTAGTAAAGGCAAACGGAATCTATTTATATGTAAGTGTGGCATTGCCAAAAATTTCCATTGACGGAATAAATGTTATTGCGCTATCTCCACAATCTCCGTTAGGAAATCATTTAATGGGAAATAAGGTTGGTTTTGAGTTTGATATAAATAAGACACATTACATGATTGAAAGTGTGGAATAACATTTCATTTCTATAAGCTTTATAACTTAAATATATGCACTTTCGATTTATATGAAATGACAATTATCTATGGAAAGCTTTATATAAAATACAATTCCAAAACACCATTTATTCCTCTCTTTGAGAATCTTTCAATTATAATTGAAAAACTCAAAAATTAGTTTAAAAACTGTTCTAAAACTTTCAATTTTAAAGTGGTTTTTGGCTCAAAATTAAAATTTTAAAGTTTACTACTCTTTTTGTTATCAAAATTTTACATTTTGTATGTAAAATTAGATTTATGGTTTCATATTGTAATTGAAATGTATATTTGTATTTCTCAATTGTAACTAATACTTCATCTTTGCCTTATCAAATTAAGAATTACAAATAAAAATATAGAATATTATGTGTGGAATTGTATGTGCCTTTGATCTAAAACAAAAAGCCGAAGCGTTAAGACCTCAAGTATTAGAAATGTCAAAAATCATTCGTCACCGCGGACCGGACTGGAGCGGAATTTACAGTAATGATAAAGCAATTCTTTCGCATGAGCGTTTGGCAATTGTAGATCCGGCTTCAGGAAAACAGCCCTTATTTACAGAAGACAAAAAATTGGTTTTGGCTGCAAATGGAGAAATCTACAACCACAGAGAATTACGTAAACAATTTGAAGGAAAATATAACTTTCAGACAGAAAGTGACTGCGAGGTTATTTTAGCATTATATCAGGAAAAAGGACCTCATTTTGTTGACGAAATGAACGGAATTTTCGGATTTGCAATTTATGATGTTGATAAAGATGAATATTTTGTAGCACGTGATCACATGGGAATTATTCCATTGTACATTGGCTGGGATGAGCACGGGACTTTTTATGTAGCTTCAGAATTAAAAGCTCTGGAAGGTTACTGTACAAAAATAGAATTGTTTCCTCCGGGACATTATTTATCAAGTAAGGATGGAGAATTTGTACAATGGTACAAAAGAGACTGGACAGAGTATGATGCTGTAAAAGATAACGAAACCAGTATTCCTGAAATCAAAAAAGCATTAGAAGCAGCGGTTCACAGACAGTTAATGAGTGATGTTCCTTATGGAGTTTTACTTTCCGGAGGTTTAGACTCTTCTATTACTTCGGCTGTAGCCAAAAAATTTGCGCAAAAACGTATTGAGTCAGATGATACTACAGATGCGTGGTACCCACAATTGCACTCTTTTTCTGTTGGTTTAGAAGGTTCTCCTGACTTAGCGGCAGCAAGAAAAGTAGCAGATCATATCGGAACGATTCACCACGAAATTAAATTCACAATTCAGGAAGGTTTAGATGCAGTTCGTGATGTTATTTACAACTTAGAAACGTATGATGTAACGACAGTAAGAGCTTCTACGCCGATGTGGCTGATGGCCAGAGTGATTAAATCAATGGGAATTAAGATGGTTCTTTCTGGTGAAGGTGCAGATGAATTGTTTGGAGGTTATTTATATTTCCATAAAGCGCCAAACGCAAGAGAATTTCACGAAGAAAACGTTCGTAAATTAGGCAAACTTCATATGTACGATTGTTTACGTGCCAACAAAAGTTTAGCAGCATGGGGAATTGAAGGTCGTGTACCGTTCTTAGATAAAGAATTTATGGATGTTGCCATGCGCATTAATCCTCAGGATAAAATGATTAACAAAGAACATCCAATGGAAAAATGGGTTGTTCGCAAGGCTTTTGAAGATATGCTTCCGGAAAGTGTGGCCTGGAGACAAAAAGAACAGTTTTCTGATGGAGTAGGATACAGCTGGATTGATACTTTGAAAGAAGTTGTAGCCAGAGAAGTTTCAGATGAGCAACTGGCAAATGCGAGATTTAAATTTCCGTTGCAAACGCCAACTTCAAAAGAGGAATATTATTATCGTTCTATTTTTACAGAACATTTCCCAAGTGATGCAGCAGCTTTATGCGTGCCTCAGGAAGCAAGTGTGGCTTGTAGTACAAAAATTGCACTGGAGTGGGATGAGGCTTTCAAAAATATGAATGATCCTTCCGGAAGAGCAGTTGCGAGCGTGCATGACGACGCTTACGCGAAAGCATAATGTGAGTTAATTTTTAGAATTAGTATATATTTATTTCCAGAAAAACGTTCTCAGACCGAGAGCGTTTTTCTCGTCTTAAGAATTTAATTTTTTTTACTTTTAGATTGTTATAATTTATTTTTAGAATGGGTTTCACTTTCTTTTAATATATTTGACCTCTGCAGTATTATAGTTAAATTCTTAATCTTTTAGTGAATTTAATAATGGAAAGCGAAAATTAATATTTAGATTTGCTTTCAATGAAAAATTTTAATGTTTTTTTAATGTTCAATTTAGCATTGTGCACTCATTAACATATAATAAAAAAGAGTATTATGTCTGGATTATTGGCCGTAATTGGTAAAGGAAAAGACCCACAACTTGTAAAAGAACTTTCTGAAAGAATGTCGCATCGTGGTCCTGATGAAAGAGATATTCATATAATGGAAAATGGCAGTGTACTTTGCCATGAAAGTTTGTCTATTATTGATCTTAATTCCGGAAAGCAGCCTATTCAGGGAAGCGACAAAGCGTGGATGGTTCATGATGGAGAAATTTATAATTATCAGGAGCTTAAAAACACAGTTTTAAAACATCATACTTTTAGAACAGCATCAGATTCAGAAGTAATTGTGCATCTATACGAAGAATTTGGTTATGATTTCTGTAACAAACTGGATGGAGATTTTGCCTTCGTGGTCATTGAAGGTGATAAGTACATCGCAGGACGTGATCCAATTGGCGTAAAACCTTTATATTATGGTCTGGATGAAAGAGGAAGAATCTATTTTTCTTCTGAAATGAAGTCTATCGCAGATCAGTGCAAATCATTTTCAACTTTTCCTCCGGGACATTATTATACCGCTAAAACCGGCTTTGTAAAATATTACCATCCGGAATATGAAGATCATAAAAATGCAAATCAGCCTCTCGATTTAGAATTAATACGCGAAAGTTTAATAAAAGCAACGAGTAAACGTTTACTGGCAAATGTACCTTTGGGAGTAGTTATGTCAGGTGGTTTGGATACATCTTTAATTTCTGCTATAACCTCGAGATTATTGAAAAAAGACGGTCAAAAATTACATTCATTTTCTATCGGACTTGATGCTGATGCTCCGGATAATATGGCAGCCAGAAAAGCTGCAGCTTTCTTAGGAACTGAACATCATGAAATTCATTTCACAGTAGAAGAGGGTGTTAAGGTTTTAGAAAAAGTGATTTATCATATTGAAACTTACGATATTATTTCGGTAAGATCAGGTGTTCCGATGTATTTGCTTTCCAAAGCAATTGCAGATCAGGGAATAAAAGTGATTTTATCGGGTGAAGGTGCAGACGAAATTTTTGGAGGGCACTTGTATTTTAGAAATGCACCTTCAGAAGAGGAATTTCAGGATGAAACAATCGAAAGGGTTCAGAAGCTTTTTACGGCAGATTTACTTCGAGCCGATAAAACCACTATGGCTAATGGTTTAGAAGTTCGCATTCCGTTTTTGGATACCGAATTTTTAGACGTTGCCATTCGAATCAAAACTCAGGAAAAACAGCCGAAAAACTACGATGGTGTTGAAAAATATATTTTAAGAAAAGCATTTGATACGCCTGAAAATCCTTATCTGCCGGCGGAAGTATTATGGCGCCAGAAAGAGCAGTTTTCTGATGGAGTGGGTTATAAATGGGTTGATGAACTGATTGAATATTGTTCCTCTCAGGTAACAGACGAACAGTTGGCTGGAGCAAATGCAGAATTCCCGTATAATTCTCCAACCACAAAGGAGGCCTATTTGTACCGATCAATTTTTCATAAATATTATCCACAAGTCAGCGCGGCACAAACAGTCCGTAAATGGATTCCGAAATGGCAGGAAAACCTTGATCCGAGCGGAAGAGCAAATGCAGCTCACCTGAAAGGTAATTTTGAAAGTATAAAAACAGGTGTTACGGTTTAAAAGGCATACCAAATATTCTTTCCAAAGCTTCGGAATCAGATTTAAATTTGGAGAATATATAAAAATCCGAAATAGTTTTTTACTATTTCGGATTTTTATTTGAGTAATTTTTAAAAAATAAATGACGCGATTAGGTGCCGAATTTTCGATATGGAAAATATGGAATTTAATCCTGCATTTCTGTTAATAACTTGCATGCTTTAAGTCGTATTTTAATGGGTATATCGCTTGCATTTTTATATATTTGCGTGTTAGACAATAATTACATTTATTACAATAAATTATATGAGCGAAGAAATCAAGAAGAACAATTATTCAGCAGATAGTATTCAGGCATTAGAAGGGATGGAGCACGTTAGAATGCGTCCGTCAATGTATATTGGTGATGTAGGGGTTCGAGGACTACACCATTTGGTTTACGAGGTTGTTGATAACTCTATTGATGAGGCGATGGGAGGACATTGCGACACGATTAGTGTAGCAATAAACGAAGACGGTTCGGTAACAGTTGAGGATAATGGCCGTGGTATTCCAGTCGATTTACACAAGAAAGAAGGAGTTTCTGCACTTGAGGTTGTAATGACAAAGATTGGTGCGGGAGGTAAATTCGACAAAGATTCATATAAAGTATCCGGAGGTCTTCACGGAGTTGGGGTTTCTGTAGTAAATGCACTTTCTATACACATGAAATCTACTGTGTTTAGAGAAGGTAAAATTTATGAGCAGGAATATGAAAGAGGGAAATCATTATATCCGGTAAAACAAATCGGAGAAACGGATAAAAGAGGTACCCGTCAGACATTCTATCCGGATGATACTATTTTTACTCAGACAACAGAATTTTCATACGACACGCTTTCGGCTCGTATGCGTGAACTTTCTTTCCTGAATAAAGGAATTACAATCACGTTTACAGATAAGAGAGAAGTTGATGAAAAAGGAGAATTCAGAAGTGAGGTTTTCCATTCTACTGAAGGTTTAAAAGAATATATCCGTTACTTGGACGGTAACCGTGAGCCAATTGTTTCTCACGTTATCAGTATGGATCACGATAAAGGTGAAATTCCGGTTGAAGTAGCGTTGATTTACAATACCAGTTATACAGAGAATATTTTTTCTTATGTAAATAATATCAACACTCATGAAGGAGGAACACATTTGCAAGGTTTTAGAAGTGGTTTAACAAGAACACTTAAAAAATATGCAGATGCATCCGGGATGCTGGATAAATTGAAATTTGAGATTGCCGGAGATGATTTCCGTGAAGGATTGACCGCTATTATTTCGGTAAAAGTTTCAGAACCACAATTCGAAGGGCAAACGAAAACCAAACTGGGAAACAGAGAAGTAGTTTCTCCGGTTTCTCAGGCAGTTGGAGAGATGCTTGAAAATTATTTGGAAGAAAATCCAAATGATGCAAAAATCATTATTCAAAAAGTAATTTTAGCGGCTCAGGCACGTCACGCAGCGAAAAAAGCGCGTGAAATGGTACAGCGTAAAACGGTTATGGGTGGCGGCGGATTGCCAGGAAAACTTTCAGATTGTTCTGAGCAGGATCCGGCAAGATGTGAGGTTTACCTGGTCGAGGGAGATTCGGCTGGTGGAACAGCCAAACAAGGTCGTGATCGTAACTTTCAGGCTATTTTACCATTACGTGGTAAGATTTTGAATGTTGAAAAAGCAATGCATCATAAAGTATTCGAAAACGAAGAGATCAGAAATATTTTTACTGCTTTGGGTGTAACGGTAGGAACAGCTGAAGACAGTAAAGCGTTAAATCTGGAAAAACTAAGATATCATAAGGTAATCATCATGTGTGATGCCGATGTCGATGGTAGTCACATTTCTACCTTAATATTAACGTTCTTCTTCCGTTTTATGAAAGAGCTTATCGAAGAAGGTCACGTTTACATTGCAGCTCCTCCTTTATACCTGGTTAAAAAAGGAAATAAGAAAGAATATGCATGGAATGATGTTCAGCGCGATCAGGCTAACGAAAGAATGGGTGGAAGTGCCGGTATACAGCGTTATAAAGGTCTTGGAGAGATGAATGCAGAGCAATTGTGGGAAACGACAATGGATCCAAATTTCAGAACTTTACGTCAGGTAACTATTGACAGCCTTGCAGAAGCAGACCGGGTTTTCTCTATGCTAATGGGTGACGAAGTACCGCCTCGTAGAGAATTTATCGAGAAAAATGCAGTTTATGCAAATATTGACGCATAAAATAAAAAATTAATATTCCAATTCGTTTAATTGTTTAAATTTACTAGACAATTAAACGAATTGTCTTTTTAAGAAAACAGACAAATAAAGTAATAACCGATAAAGTATAAAATATGAAAGTTACCATTGTAGGAGCAGGAAATGTTGGAGCTACCTGCGCAGATGTCATTTCTTATAGAGGAATTGCAAGCGAAGTAGTATTGTTGGATATTAAAGAAGGTTTTGCCGAAGGTAAAGCATTGGATATTACGCAATGTGCCACAAACACAGGTTTTAACACGAAAGTTTCGGGCGTTACCAATGATTATTCTAAAACTGCGGGAAGTGATGTGGTTGTAATTACATCAGGAATTCCAAGAAAGCCAGGAATGACAAGAGAAGAATTAATTGGTATAAATGCCGGAATTGTAAAAACAGTTGCAGAAAATGTTCTGAAATATTCTCCTGATACTATAATTGTAGTAGTTTCAAATCCGATGGACACAATGACTTATTTAGCTCTAAAAGCGACAGGTCTTCCAAAAAACAGAATTATTGGTATGGGTGGAGCGTTAGATAGTTCTCGTTTCAGAACCTACCTTTCTTTAGCTTTAGACAAACCGGCAAATGATATTTCGGCAATGGTAATTGGCGGACATGGTGATACCACAATGATTCCGTTAACACGTCTGGCTTCCTATAATGGAATTCCGGTTACAGAATTTTTGTCTGAAGATGTATTGCAGAAAGTTGCTGCTGATACTATGGTAGGTGGCGCAACACTTACAGGTTTATTAGGAACTTCTGCCTGGTATGCACCTGGAGCTTCTGTTGCATATTTGGTAGACAGTATTTTAAACGATCAGAAGAAAATGATTGCCTGTTCTGTATTTGTAGAAGGGGAGTATGGACAAAATGACATCTGCATTGGAGTACCTTGTATAATAGGTAAGAACGGAGTTGAAGAAATCTTAGATATAAATTTAAACGATCAGGAAAAGGCTTTATTTACTAAAAGCGCAGATGCTGTTCGCAGCATGAATGATGCTTTGAAGTCGATTTTAATATAATAAAAAGCGAAAAAAAAGAAAAAGGCTGCACTTTTGCAGTCTTTTTTTTGAGATTAATTAATAAATTAATTGGTTAATATTTTCGTTAATTATATATTTGCTCGGTTTAAAAAAAAATTGGTAATTCGTGATCTCATATTTTTGTTTTAAAATATCATATCAGGGCTTATTTTATGGGACTTTAAAACAAAAACAAAACAAAACATAATTAATTTTTAGTAATAATGCAGAATAAAGGACTTATTAAATTTTTCGCAATTCTATTTGCATTGGTAAGTATTTACCAACTATCATTCACTTTTGTGGCAAATAGCGTCAAAAGTGAAGCTAAAGCTTTTGCAGGAGACAATCCTGATAAAGAGCTGAAATATTTAGATTCTATTGGTAAAGAAAAAGTATTAAACCTTGGTTTTACTGATTTCACTTACAACGAGGTGAAAAACAAACAACTTAATAAAGGTCTTGACTTAGAAGGAGGAATCAATGTTATTCTTCAGATTTCTATTAAAGATGTATTAAAAGGTTTGGCTAACAATTCTAAAAACCCGGTTTTTAATAAATCATTAGCTGATGCATCTGCAAATTTAGAAGGAAACAAAACATATTTAAATAAGTTTTTTGAAGCTTTTGAAGCAAATTCAAAAGGAACTACAAAATTAGCATCTCCGGATATCTTCGCAAACAGAAGTCTTCAGGGAGAAGGTGGTGTAGATTTTCAAATGTCTGATGCGCAAGTTCAGAAAGTTATCAAAAGAAAAGTTGATGAGTCTGTAGAAAGTGCTTTTAAAGTATTAAGAGAGCGTATTGACAAATTTGGGGTTACACAGCCAAACATCCAAAAATTAGGAGAAACAGGAAGAATCTTAGTAGAACTTCCAGGTGCTAAGGATGTTGACAGGATTAAAAAATTATTAGGTGGAAAAGCTCAATTAGAGTTTTGGGAAACTTATAAAATCGAAGAGATTGGAAATTTCTTAGTATCTGCAAACGAAGCTTTGAAGAAAACAGAAGTTAAGAAAACTGAAACTAAAGCAGTTGCTAAAGATTCATTAAATGCATTATTAACAGATGCAAAAGATTCTCTTGATACTAAAAAAGGAAACAATCCTTTATTCGACAAAATGATCGTTCAGGGTGGCGGACCAGTTTTAGGGTATTTCGCTCCTAAAGATACTGCTGCAGTAAATGATTACTTAAAAAGACCGGAAATTAGAGTTTTACTAGCTGCTGATCAGCACTATGCAAAATTTGTATGGAGTAAACCAACAACTATTAAAGATCCAAAAGCAAAAGATGTAAAAACAGCAGCAGATCTTGAAGTGGTTGAATTATATGCATTAAAAGGAAACAGAGACAATAACCCTGCAATGAGTGGTGGTGTTGTTACTGATGCAAAAGATACTTTTGACCAAATGGGTAAACCTGCAGTTTCTATGCAGATGAACAGTCAGGGTGCTAAAGTTTGGGAAGAATTAACAGGAAGAGCATTTTCTCAAAAAAGCTACATTGCAATTGTTTTAGATGATATCGTTTATTCTGCTCCGGGTGTAACAAGTGGTCCTATTGCCGGAGGAAGATCAGAAATTACAGGTTCATTTGATGTTGCAGAAACTAAAGATTTAGCAAACGTTTTAAATGCAGGTAAATTACCGGCTTCTGCAGATATTATCCAGTCAACTGTTGTTGGTCCTTCTTTAGGACAGGCAGCTATTGATGCAGGTACAATCTCTTCTGTATTAGGTTTCTTATTAGTTTGCGTTTGGATGGTATTCTATTATGGTAAAGCAGGTTGGTATGCTAATCTTGCATTATTATTAAACTTACTGTTCTTATTCGGAATTATGGCAAGTTTTGGTTTTGTATTAACATTGCCTGGTATTGCAGGTATCGTATTAACATTAGGTACTGCGGTAGATGCTAATATTATTATTTATGAAAGAGCAAAAGAGGAATTGCGTGAAGGAAAATCCCTTTCTGAGGCTGTTGCAGCTTCTTACGGATGGCACGGTGCAATGCGTTCTATTATTGATGCTAACGTTACTCACGTTTTAACCGGAGCTATCTTGTTCATTTTTGGAACAGGTCCTATTAAAGGTTTCGCATTAACGTTGTTGATTGGTATTGTAACGTCATTGTTTACATCAATCTTTATCGCCAGAATCTTTATTGACAGAAATATTGCTGGAAAAGGTGATTTAACTTTCTCTACAAACATTACTAAAAACTGGTTTACAAACTTCCACTTTGACTTTATTAAAATCAAAAAATTCACTTATATCTTCTCTTCTATTGTAGTTGTAGTGAGTTTAATTTCTATCTTCTTTGTAAACGGTTTAGATGAGGGTGTTGATTTTGTGGGAGGAAGAACTTTCCAGGTAAAATTTGAAAAACCTGTAGATGCAACAACTGTTTCAGACGAATTGTCTACAGCATTTGGTACGCCTGTTGAAGCAAAAATTTTAGGTGATGATGATCAGTTGAAAATCACAACTAAATATAAAATTAAAGAAGACGGTGTAGCTATCGACGAAGAAGTGAACCAGAAGTTATACAAATCTTTACAGAAGTATTTCCCAAATACAACGTACGACAAATTTACCAATTCATATAATGGTAAAACTGTAGGTGTATTGCAGGCTTCTAAAGTGGGAGCTTCTATTTCTGAGGATATCAAAACGAACTCTTACTGGGCAGTTCTTGGTGCTATGGCGGTTATCTTTATATACTTAATGATTTCTTTCCGTAAATGGCAATATTCATTAGGAGCTATCGCTGCAGTAGCGCACGACGTTATCTTTGTATTAGGAATTTATTCTTTATGCTATAAATTTATGCCTTTCCATATGGAAATGGACCAGCACTTTATCGCTGCAATTCTTACCGTAATTGGTTATTCTATGAACGATACTGTAATTGTATTTGACAGGGTAAGAGAGTTTATCATCGGAAACCGTAAAGGTAGCTTCGAAGATATCGTAAATGCTTCTATTAATACAACATTATCAAGAACCTTGAATACTTCATTAATGATGATTATCGTATTATTAACGATGTTTATCTTTGGTGGAGAATCAATCAGAGGATTTATCTTCGCGATGTTAATTGGTATTATTGTAGGTACTTATTCTTCATTATTTATCGCTACTCCGGTATTGGTAGATACAATTTCAAGTGATGAAAAACATACAATTGAAGACAAACACAACAAAGCTTAATTTTTAAGTTCTTAAATAATAGAAAGATCCGGTGAAAGCTGGATCTTTTTTTTATGTTTGTATTTCTAAAAACCAGAAATGTTTAAAAGACTACTCTTTCTTAGTTTTCTCTTTTCTTTAGTACTACAGCTTAATGCACAGAAGAAGAGCGATAATTACAAAATCGGATTTGCTTACGGATTTGGAAGTGAATTCAATAATCGTAACTATACGTTTGAAAATCATTTCTACAAGCTTATGTTGTACTACAAAATAAAAGCAACCACCAACCTGCAATATGAAATTTTGATCCAGCCGGAGATTAATTTTGCTAAACATCAATTGCTGAACTTGTATTTTGTAAAACCGGAAACTCCGGATTTTGAGCGGAAAAGGATAGAATACTTAAAGCTGAAAGATGTTCGCGAATATGTTTTAAATATTGGTTTTTTGATTAGGAAACCAATTGGAAAAAACTCCTCCTGTTATATTTTAGGGAGCATTGGACCGATGATTAACGATACCGAAACGGAACGCATGTCTGAAGGTTTCGCTTTTGCAGATGTTTTAGCAGTCGGTTTTACTGTAAATATAAACCGTGTTCAAGTGGAGATCCAACCTGGTATAAGGCATGTATCTAATGCTGGTTTAGGAAGTAGTAATGCAGGCTATAATACGAAAAATATTGAATTTGGTATTTCGTATAAATTATAAAAATAAATGCCCAATATTTTCAAATATTGGGCATTTTTTATTTTGATTGAAATCTTTTTAAGCTTCTGCTAAAGGATTTCTCTGCGCTCTGATGATGAAGAAAAGTCCAATTATAATAAAAGGAATACTTAACCATTGTCCGGTTGAAAATAAACCTAATTCTTCTTCGATTCCTCCCTGGCTTTCTTTTACAAATTCGACTATAAAGCGTACTACAAATAATAAAACTAAAAATAAACCAAATAACAATCCTGATTTGCGTCTTGCATCTGTTTTCCAGTAAAGGAAAAATAAAATAGCAAATACAAAAATATAAGAGAATGCTTCATACAATTGTGTTGGATGTTTGGCAGGAACCTGAGCCAGTACATCTGCAAATCTTGGATCCGATACAATAGCATTGTAAGCTTCTTTTGGATCTGCAATTCCTGTTTTTTGTACAGCCTCGCTTTTGCTGAATTTATCATGTAGAAAACGAATTCCGAATGCTGAATTGGTTTCGTGACCGATAATCTCAGAGTTAAAGAAGTTCCCTAAACGAACGAATATAGCCCCGCTCGCAACCGGAATAACAACGCGGTCTAAAATCCATAATAAAGATCGTTTTAAAATCTTTTTACTGTAATAATACATAGCAATTATAATAGCAATTGCAGCACCGTGACTTGCTAATCCCTGAAAACCTGTAAACTGAAATTCAGGTTCAAATCTAAATGGCAGGAAAATTTCCAGTAGATGATTTCTGAAGTATTCCCAATCATAAAAGAAAACATGTCCTAAACGTGCACCTATTAATGTTGCAAGAACCGTCCATACAAATAAAGAATCGAGTTTCTCAATTGATTCGTTTTCTCTTTGGAAAATCTTTTTCATCAGGAACCATCCTAAACCAAAAGCGATTACAAACATTAAGCTGTAATAGCGAATCATAAAAAATCCTAAATCAATTCCTTCTGAAGGATTCCAAACAATATTTAACGCGTGTGTCATGTATAATTTTTTTATAGCTTTAAAAATAAATATTTAATGTAAAACTTTGCTTTTCAAAAGTTAATGTTTATGATTGCATTTCTTTTCCGGTACGGGATCATAACCGGTTCTTCCCCACGGATGACAGCTTAAGATGCGCTTTATGCCCAAAAATCCTCCATAAAATAATCCGTGCATTTGCAGTGCCTGAATCATATAGGTAGAACAAGTAGGTTCGAATCTGCAGGAAGCCGGAGTAAACGGCGAAATCGCAGTCTGATAAAAGCGTACCAGCAAAACAAACGGATATATTAAAATTTTGGAGAGCATCTTTTCAATTGTTCTTTATTAGTTGTATTTAAAGGAAATTGTTACACCCCAAAAATAAAATGTTTTTTATTGAATACTAAACGATGTTCCTTCTTTTCCGTCCTTTAACTGTATTCCTAATGCAATTAACTGATCACGAATCTGATCTGAAAGTGCAAAGTTTTTATCTGCTCTGGCCTGATTTCTCATTCCGATAAGCATGTTCACAACACCTTCCAGTTTGTCATTATCGCCGTCGGCAGATTTCTCATCAACAAGCCCTAACACATCAAATACAAATGCATTTACAGCAGTTGTAAAATCGGTTAAATCATCCGCTGAAATAGTTTCCTTGCCATCTTTTAATAAGTTGACATAACGAACGGCTTCAAACAATTGAGCGATTAAAATGGGTGTATTAAAATCATCATTCATTGCGTCATAAGACAGTTGTTTCCAAGCTGCAAAGTCTATCGAACTTGAAGTTCCGGCAACAATATTTGGTAAAGCATCAACTGCTTCCATTAATCTTTTGTATCCTTTTTCTGCAGCTACAATCGCATCATCAGAAAAATCTAAAACACTTCTGTAATGTGCCTGTAGCATGAAAAAACGAGTAACCGAAGCAGAAAATGGTTTACTTAAGATCGTATTGTCTCCACTAAGAATTTCGCCGGGAAGAATATTATTCCCAGTTGACTTCGCCATTTTCTTCCCGTTTAAAGTCAGCATATTGGCATGCATCCAGTAATTTACCGGAGACTGTCCCGTGCAGGCTTCATTTTGAGCGATTTCGCATTCGTGGTGTGGGAATTTTAAATCCATTCCACCTCCATGAATGTCAAAATGATTTCCAAGATATTTTGTACTCATAGCAGTACATTCAAGATGCCATCCCGGAAAACCATCACTCCACGGCGAAGGCCATCTCATGATATGCTCTGGTTCTGCTTTTTTCCAAAGTGCAAAATCCTGTGGATTTCTTTTATCAGATTGTCCGTCAAGATCGCGCGTATTGGCCAGCATATCGTCGATATTTCTACCGCTTAAAATGCCGTAATTGTTGGTTTCGTTATATTTTACGACATCAAAATATACTGATCCGTTGGCAACATAACCGATCCCTTTATCAATAATTTTTTTAATGATTTCGATTTGTTCAATAATATGTCCGGTGGCTGTTGGCTCAATACTTGGTGGTAAAAAGTTAAATGCTTTTAGGATATTATGAAAATCTACCGTATAGCGCTGTACCACTTCCATTGGTTCCAGTTGCTCTAAACGGGCTTTTTTTGCAATTTTATCTTCACCTTCGTCTACATCATCAACAATATGTCCAACGTCGGTGATGTTTCGCACATAACGAACTTTATAATCCAGATGAAGAAGATACCTGAAAATTACATCAAAGGACATAAAAGTTCTAACGTTTCCTAAGTGAACATTACTATATACTGTAGGTCCGCAAACATACATTCCAACATTTCCCTCATGGATTGGTTTGAAATTCTCCTTTTCACCGGAAAGTGAATTGTATATTTTTAGATGTTGATTTTGATATAGTGGCATATTTTTAATGTTTAATCGTTTAATCGTTAATTTGTTTACTTGCGATTAGTCTGATTTATACTTGTGAAAGGTAATATTTTTTTAGGTTATTTATTTGATTGCAAATTTTTTCAAGTTTTTCTCGACAATTAAGATATTCATTTTCTGAAATGCAATTTAAATCTTTCGAAAGAATTAAATGATTTAATGTTTCCATTGCAGACGAATATGAAATAGTCAAAAAATGAGCTTTGTCTTTATTTGTGCTTCTTGATGTTCCTTCGGCAATGTTAGTAGCAATCGAAGAAGAACTTCTTTTTATTTGAGAAATCATTCCAAACAATTCATTAGAAGGAAATCTGGAAGTTATTTTATAAATTTCCAAAATAAAGATTCTTGAATTTTGCCAAACTTCTAATTTTTCGAAAGAGAAAGTATACATATAATTTTGCTCAATTACTTACCGCTTATTTGTTAAACCAATTATGATTAAACGATTTAACAAATAAACGATTTAACCAAAAAATTTAAAACTGAGTTTCTAATTTAATATAGTCAAGAAATTCTCTTTTAGTTTGCGGATCTTTGAATTTTCCACCGAATTCAGACGTTACAGTACTGCTCTCGATATCTTTAATTCCACGGGAATTTACGCATAGGTGTTTTGCGTCAATTACACAGGCAACATCTTCAGTTCCTAAAGCTTTTTGAAGCTCCTGAACGATTTGCATGGTAAGACGTTCCTGAACCTGAGGTCTTTTTGCATAATATTCTACAATACGGTTCATTTTTGAAAGACCAATTACTCTTCCGCTGGAAATGTAAGCAACGTGAGCGCGTCCGATAATAGGTAATAAATGGTGTTCACAAGTAGAATAAACCGTAATGTTTTTCTCTACAAGCATTTCTCCATATTTGTAATTATTATCGAATGTAGAAGCTTTTGGCTGTTTTGCCGGATTAAGACCGCCAAAGATTTCTTTGACAAACATTTTTGCAACCCTGTTTGGAGTTCCTTTAATGCTGTCATCTGTCAAATCCATTCCCAGAGTTTGTAGAATGTTTTCGACATCTTTTTTAATTTTTTCTATTTTTTCATCATCAGATAAGTCAAAAGCATCATCTCTAAGAGGATTTTTTGCGCTGGTGCTGATATGGTTGTCGCCTATTTCGTCTAAAAATTCTTCGTTGTTTATCATTAAAAACTACTATTAGTATATGTATTCCTTTTTAAGGCGGTAAAGATAATTAATAAATGGGAAACCTTTTCTATGGTTTTTAGGATTTAATTAATCGTTTTTGATTATAATTCAATTTAAGTTTTAAATAGCAGGATATAAAACACAAAAGACAATAACGAAAGAGTTATTGTCTTTTGTAAAATATTATATAAGAACCTGATTATCTGTTGTTGTAAACCAGAAGAGCTTCTTTTAAAATATTCACAGCAGTGATAAGATCTTTTTTATTCAGCACATAGGCAATACGAACCTGATTAAGTCCCATTCCCGGAGTTGAATAAAAACCTTTTGCAGGTGCGATCATTACGGTTTCGCCATTTAAATTATAACTCTCTAAAAGCCATTGTGCAAAATCATCTGAGTCTTGTATAGGAAGTTCTGCAATACAGTAAAAAGCACCTTTTGGCTTGGTAACAATAACTCCGTCAATTTTGTTTAGTTCGGCAATCAGTGTATTACGACGCTCTTTGTATTCTGCAATTACTTCATCAAAATAGCTTTGTGGAGTATCAATAGCCGCTTCACAGGCAATTTGTTCTATAGTTGGCGGACTCAGACGTGCCTGCGCAAATTTCATTACAGTGGCCAGTACTTCTTTATTTTTAGTAACTAAACAGCCAATTCTGGCACCGCACATGCTGTAACGTTTAGAAACAGAATCGACCATGATTACATTTTGTTGGACATCGTCCAAATTCATTACAGAAAAATGAACATCGTCACCATCATATAAAAACTCGCGATATACCTCATCGGCAATTAAATATAAATCGTGTTTTTTAATTAATCCCGCTAATTGTCTGATTTCGGCTTCCGAATATAAATAACCAGTCGGATTTCCGGGATTGCAAATCAGAATGGCTTTTGTTTTTGGTGTAATTAATTTTTCAACCTCGTCTATAGAAGGTAAAGCAAATGCCGTTTCAATGGTAGAAACCAGAGGAACAACTGTTGCGCTTGTAGACGATGCAAAAGCATGGTAATTAGCGTAAAAAGGCTCCGGAATAATGATTTCATCTCCGGGATCTGTAATTGTGGCCAGCGCAAAAAGTAAGGCTTCAGAACCACCAGTTGTAACAATGATGTCTTCTGTATTAACGTTTACATTTTGGCGCTGGTAAAATTCTGCTAATTTTTTTCTATAGCTTTCATATCCGGCAGACGGACTGTATTCTATAAGAGTCAAATCAATATTTTTTACCGCCTCCATGGCCACTTCCGGTGTCTTGATATCCGGTTGACCAATGTTTAAATGATACACCTTGTGTCCTTTTTTCTTTGCTAGATCAGCAAAGGGAGCAAGCTTGCGTATCGGAGATTCAGGCATGTTTCTGCCCTTGTGTGAAATTGTTGGCATGAGTATAAATTATTGAAGTGCAAATTTGCATTTTTTTTTCGAATTTAACGTAAACAATACAGGTACTTCCAAAAATGTAACAATAATAAATATATTTACTAATTTTATAATAAAATATTGTCAATGAAAAAATATATGGTATTATTTTTTGGGTTATTCTTACCTTTTTTGCTATTTGCGCAGAACGATTTTATATTGGATAACAACGCAGCAAAGGCAATAGTACCATTTAAACTAATCAATAATCTTGTTTTTATTCCGATAAAAGTAAATGGAGTAGAACTTAATTTTTTATTGGATTCCGGTGTTGAAGAAACCATTTTATTCAGCATGGAAGACAAACAGGAAGTTAGTTTTAATAATGTGGAGAAAATCAAACTCCGCGGATTAGGGAGTGAGGAAGAAATTGAAGGCCTAAAATCAACCAAAAATATTTTAGAAACTCACGGTCTGAAGTCTAACGATCACATGGTTTTTATCATTTTAGATCAGACCTTTAATTTGTCTTCACACATCGGAATTCCCGTTAACGGAATTATAGGACATAAATTCTTTAGAAATAATCTGGTCGAAATTAATTATCAGAAAAAGAGAATCATCGTACATTCTCAAAAAAGCAATTCATTTCGCGAAAAGCTGGATAAAAAGTTTACAACGGTTCCTATCTCTATCGAACGTTCAAAACCATACATTTTAGCAAAGGCTACTGTAAATAATCAGGATATTGAAGCAAAACTTTTAATCGATATTGGCAATAGTGATGCTTTCTGGGTTTTTGAAAACAATAAAATTAAGCTTCCGGATAAAAATTTTCCTGATTTTTTGGGAAAAGGATTTAGTGGCGATATTGAAGGCCATCGTGCCAAAATTGATAAATTTTCAATTGAAGGATTTGACTTTAAAAAGCCAATCGTTTCTTTTCCGGATTCTGTTTCCATCCGTAATGTTAAAATGGTTCCCGGGCGTATTGGTTCTGTTGGAGGAGAAATCCTGAAAAGGTTTACAGTAGTTTTAGACTATAAAGAAAAAAAACTTTATCTAAGGAAAAATAGTAAATTCTCTGAGCCATTTACCTATAATAAAAGCGGAATCACGATTCAGCATAATGGACTTCAATGGGTGCAGGAAACAGTACATCTTGAAACTGTACAAGTTGCAAATACAATTGATGAGTTGCAGGACAGAAACAAAAATAATAATAACTTTAAATATAAATTTGCGCTAAAACCGGTTTATGAAATAGTGAACGTCAGAAAAAATTCTGCAGCAGAAAAAAGCGGACTGCGTAAAGGAGATATTATTGTAAGCCTAAATAAAATTCAACCCTATAAATACAGTCTTCAGGAAATAAATAATCTTTTAAAGTCTCAGGAAGATCTGTGGATAAATTTGGAAGTAGAAAGAAATAGTGTAGTGCTTAAATTTAGGTTTAAGCTTGAAGATGAACTTTAAGTAAATTATACCACTCTTTAGATTATATAGATCTTCAATTGCTTTAAGTTACAGTTGCTACTTTTTGATTTGTGAAAAAATGTTTGTTAAAATTTAAATTTTCCTTAGATATTTTATTATGTTTAACAAAAATTTAATCTATGGCCAAAAATTACGTTAATTTCTTACATTTTGTATTGTTTGTCATTTGTGTTTCTTTTTTGCCTTCAAAACTTCATGCACAATGCGCCGGCACCGATGCACAAAAAATAATTTGTGATATTGAAAATCCTGCAAATGAAACATTATCCTTATTTGCCTTACTGGGAGGGTCACCGGCGCCCGGAGGAACATGGTCTGATGATAATAATCTGAAAGGTCTTGATCCCGTTACCGGTATTTTAAATCCGCAATTAATTACGAAAGGCGGCGTATACCATTATACCTACACGGCTCCGGCCGTTCCTGGATGTATAGATAATAAATCGGTTGTGACAATTACGATAGGTCCTTATCCCGGCGTTGGTTCTCAGGCAACTGTTTGTAACGATGATGTTCGATTCAATCTGTTTACTGCGTTTGATAGTAATGTGATGGGACCACATGCAAACGGAGTCTGGCGAAATAGTGCGGGTCAGGTGGTAAGATCTTCCATAGATATTGGAGGTATAGATAAAAAAACTACACTTCAGTATACCTATACAGTTCCGCCAGTATTAGAGTGTTCTGCGGCAGAGGAGTCTGTAACCGTATTTGTTACTGTTCTAAGGGCGCCAAAAGAAGGAACTCCAAATCCGCTGGTTTTATGCGGAACAACAGATTTGGCGGGATATACAGATTTAGATTTATACGATCGTCTTATTGGTGAAGACAGTGGAGGAACATGGAGCGGACCGGGTTTAACATCAAATTCAGATCATAATGTTAACCTTCAGGAATTGTTTGACACGTCGGGTCCGGGAGAGTATGTTTTTACCTATTCTGTTTTAGCGGTTCCTGATAATAATATATGTCGTGATAAAACAGCCGAGTTAAAAATTACACTCGAAAAAAGACTCGATTTTACCGGATCCAAAATTGTAGTGATAAAAGATATTTGCGAGTCGGCTATCACAACAGCAAAATATTCTGCACAAATTACTCAAGGTCCGGATAGTATTCCTGATGGACTGTACCAGGTAACGTATACTGTTAACGGACCAGTGTCGGGTTCTGAAGTAGTAATCGCAAACTTTATAAACGGACAGCTTAACTTTCCTATTAGCTCAGATTATTTTCAGCAAGTTGGAAAGTCAGTCATTACTGTTACAAAAATAGTTTCGACATCAAGCAGAAATTCCTGTGTCAATATTTTTAGTCCATTTTCTACAGTATTAACGGTTTACCCATTGCCGCGTCTGGATAATGCCGTGTTAACATCAAGTCCTGTCTGCCAGAAAGAAGCTGCATTAATTCAGATTACTGCGCCTCAATTGCTCGACGGAGAATATCGAATTACCTATAATATAAATGGGGATAATTTAGCAGTAGCAGAAACCGCGGTTATGACAGCTGTGGGAGGTAAAGCCACTTTTCAGGTTCCGGCAAACTTAAATTCACAAAGCGGATTGTCGGTAATCATAATTTATAGCATCGTTAATATTACAAATCCCGATCCGCAGTGCAGTAATTCAGCAAATTTGGCGGGGAATCTTATCATTTATCCTTTACCGAATGTTTCGGCAGTAAGAATGTCGATAAATGATAATTGTTTTGGACAGCCCTTTACGGCCAATGTCTCAGGTTTAGGAAATCTTACTTCGGCCAAACTTTCATACACCCTTTCCAATAGCAACACTTCGTTATTACAAACTGTTGATTTAGCGGTAGTAAACGGAAATGCCAGTTTTCCAATTCCATCCGGATTACTTCAAAATTCTGGTTTAACTACATTAACGGCGGGCAGTCTTGTAAATAATGTTACGGGTTGTACAAATACATTAAATCTATCAGATGATTTTATGATAAATCCAATTCCGGAAGCTCCAGTTGCAGGAAATCTGGAGTTTTGTAAAGTCGATGAAGCAACGATTTCTAATTTACTTCCAAACGGTGCACCATACAAATGGTATAATTCTGCGACAGCAACCACGCCTCTTGCAAACACCTATGTTCTAAAGACAGAAGATTATTATGTGAGATTTACTTCTGCGGAAGGCTGTACTTCAGAACCAACAAAAATTTCGGTAACGGTTCATAATACTCCGGCACCGGAAATGACTGATACGGCAGATTTCTGCGGATTAGCCAATCCGACAATTAGTGATTTATCCAATAAAACCAATGTTTCATCAACTGTTTCCTGGTATGATGCTGCAAATGGAAATTTGTTACCTTCTAATACTTTACTGGTTCATCATGTTACCTATTACGGATACGATTTAGATGACACTACAAGATGTCTTTCAGAAAATTATACAGAAGTTACAGTGTCATTGCAGGATTGTGATGTAGCTGAATATGATTTTTTTATTCCCGACGGATTTTCTCCAAATGATGATGGTGTAAACGATTCCTTCGTAATAAAAGATATCGAATTTTTGTACCCGGATTATACACTTGAAATTTATAACAGATACGGAAATGGAATGTACAAAGGCGATAAAAATAAACCGGCCTGGGATGGTAAGAACTACGAAAAGAGCGGGATCGCCGGCGGGATTGCACCTAACGGAGTTTATTTTTACATATTGCATTTCAATAAAGACAATAAGCCGCCAAAACAAGGCCGTCTTTATTTAAATCGATAAATCCCTTTACATTTTAATATAATTTTCAAAATGAAAAAAAATATACTTTTAATAACTTTTCTTCTTTATATAATTCCGGCAATGTCGCAGCAGGATCCAGAATATACACATTATATGTATAATATGAGTGTGGTAAATCCGGCGTATGCAACAGGAGTTCCGGCCATGATGAATTTTGGAGGATTGTACAGAACACAATGGGTTGGTGCAGTTGGTGCTCCAAAAACATTTACTTTTTTCGGACATACCGCAATAAATGATCAAATAGAAACCGGAATTTCTCTTGTTTCTGATGATATTGGAGATGGGGCAAAAAAAGAAACCAACTTCTATGCAGATTTCGCTTATGTCTTAAAATTAGGAGGAAAGAACAAGCTTTCTCTCGGAATTAAAGGAGGTTTTTCGACAATACAAACCAATTTTAACGGTTTCCGTTTTACAGATCCACAAACTGATGCTGCTTTCGCAGAAAATGTAAATGTTACAAGACCAAATGTTGGAGTTGGAGCCTATTATTTTCGGGATAACTTATATGTCGGAATTTCGGCGCCAAATTTATTGAGTTCCAAACATATCGAAGAAAAATCAGGAGTAAATACTTTTGGTTCAGAGAAGATCCATACTTTTTTGACGGCTGGTTATGTTTTTCAGGTCAATGACAGATTAAAATTAAAACCTGCTTTTATGTCAAAATTTGTTCCCGGCGCGCCGATAACGTTAGATGTAACGGCAAACGTTTTATATAATGAAAAATTCGAATTAGGAGTTGCTTACAGAATAGAAGATGCCGTCAGTTTTTTGGCAAATATTAATGTAACACCAACGCTTCGTGTAGGTTATGCCTACGATTATACATTAAACAATCTGGGGCAGTTTAATTCGGGAACACACGAAATTATGCTGTTGTTCGATTTGGACTTATTAGGAAAAGGATTTGATAAATCGCCAAGATTCTTTTAAAATGAAAAATATGAAAAAACTACTCGTTATTGTATTCGTATTTTCAATACAGTTTATAAACGCACAAGATCAGGAAACAGCAAGAGCCAAACGTTTTTTTGATAAAACATATTACAGCGAAGCTATTATTTTATATCAAAAATTAGCGGATGAAAAACCTACGCAGGAAGTAATAAAAAATCTGGCAGATTCTTATTTTTATACCAATGATTTAGTTAAAGCACAAAGATATTATCGTCTTTTGATTTCCAGTTACAGCAATAATTTAGACAGGGAATATTATTTCAGATACGCCCAGACATTAAAAGCGACAAATAGTAATGATGAAGCTAATGCAAATTTAAAAGAATATTACGCTAAATCTTCCAACTCACAAGATATTGCAAATTTCGAAAGAGACGTTAAAACTCTTGAAAATGTGACCGCAATTGGTAAACGTTTTGAGATAAAAAATTTAGCGGTAAATACGCCTAATTCTGAATTTGGTGCCGTTAAATACAAAGACAATCTGGTATTTGCCGGAGTAAAGCTTAAGCCGGGTCTATTTGATAAAAAATACAAATGGGACAACGAAACTTATTTGAATCTGGTTACGCTTCCGCTGAAAAACAGCAATTCAGCAGATTCGGTTGTTCAGTATTTTGCGAAGGAATTAAAAACCGGAATGCACGAATCGAATGCTGTCTTTACAAAAGACGGCAAAACGATGTACTTCACCAGAAATAATTCGAAAAACGGAAAGAAGAAAAGAGATGAAAAGAAAATTTCTAATCTTCAGATTTTTAAAGCAGAATTAGTAGAAGGAAAATGGAGTAATGTTATATCACTTCCGTTCAATAGTCCAAATTATTCGGTAGAACATCCTGCTTTAAGCGCAGATGAAAAAGTGCTTTATTTTGCTTCGGACATGCCGGGATCATTGGGCTCTTTTGATATTTATTCGGTAAATATTAATAAAGGGGCATTTGATATTCCGAAAAATTTAGGTTCGCAAATTAATACCAGTAAAAGAGAGCAATTTCCTTTTGCTTCTGCAGATAATAAACTTTATTTTTCTTCTGACGGACATTTGGGTTACGGATCTCTGGATGTTTTTGTCGCGGAAATTAATGGGAATGAATATTCAAAATCGGTAAATGTCGGACTTCCGTTAAACTCCAATTTAGATGATTTTGCTTTTAATATTGATTCTGATACCAAAGAAGGCTTTTTTGCGTCGAACAGAGAAGGAGGAAAGGGAAGCGATGATATCTATCAGTTTAAAGAAATAAAAGATTTGATTGTAGAAGATTGTAAACAATTTATTGCCGGAGTTATTTCAGATATTGATACCAAACTGACTCTGGAAAATGCTACAGTTTTGTTACAGGATGCAGACAATAAAACTTTAAATACTAGCACAACTTCTGCCGACGGAAAATTTAGTTTTACTGTTCCTTGTGAAGCTTCCTATAAAGTTAGTGCTTTCAAGGAAAATTATACCAATGCATCAAAAACACTGACTCTGGACAAAACAAGAGACAAAGTAAATGATGCTTCTTTAGCGTTGAAATCTCTGGAAGTTATCAGACAGGAAGAAAAACAGATTGCCGAAAATAAGCGAAAACAGGAAATAATCCTGGAAGAAGAAAACAGGAAAAAAGAAGCTTTGGCAGCAATAGAATTAAAACAGAAAGAGAAAAAAGCTAAAGAAGAAGCAATTGTTGCCGCTGAGATTAAAAAGAACGAAAAAGTAAAAGAAATTTTAGCAAAGGAAAAAGATGTTGTAAAAGACAAAGACAGGTTGATCATTAAAACAGATCCGATTTATTTTGATTACAATATGTGGTACATCCGAAAAGAATCGAAAGTTGTTTTAGGAAGAGTAGTAGAACTGCTGAAGAAATATCCTGAAATGAAAATCGAAATTGGCTCGCATACCGATACAAGAGGAAATGCAAAATTTAATGAAGATCTTTCCCAGAAAAGAGCCAACTCAACCCGTGAATTTATTATACAATCTGGCGTAGATGCTAAACGTGTTACAGCAAAAGGATATGGAGAATCGGTTCCTATTCTAAAATGTAAAACCGACGAATCCTGTTCTGAAGAGGAACACGAATTGAACAGAAGATCTGAATTTGTGATTAAAAATTTATAGAGATAGTAAGAAAGAAAATCTTTTTTCTTTAACTTTATAATATCAACAAAATAGAAAATATTATGAGAAATCTAACCTTGTCCTGCCTGCTTTTATCCTTTGTTGGATTGCAGAGCTGTAAAAATGAAGAGAAGCAAAAAGAAGCGCTTGCAGCCAAAGTTGAAGCTGAAAAAGTAGTAAGCACTACATGTTACAAAGCCATTTACGAAAAGGATACCGTAGATTTGAAACTGAACACTTTAAAAAACGGAACTGTAGCCGGAGATATGATTATGAAAGTGGCCCCGACAACAGTCAGAACCGGTGAGGTTAAAGGAGAATTTCATGGAGATACCTTATTTGTAGATTATACGTTTAGTGACGAGAAGAATAAGAATACAAAATTCAAAAATCCGATGGCACTTTTAAAACGCAATAACCAACTGATTTTAGGAAATGGTGAAATGCAGACTACAATGGGTGTAACTTATTTGGTAAAAGACAAACCAATTGATTTTGAAACTGTAAAATATAAATTTGACAAAACCGAATGTAAGTAATTAGTTTTAGTAGTAAGAACTTTATTGTTAAGAACAGAAACTAATAACTAAGGACTAAAAACAAAAGCCGTTTCTAATTAAAGAAACGGCTTTTTTATAATTTAAATTTGATAATTCTTATTGCACTTCACCTTTAATTTTTAAGGCTACTCTTCCGTCAGGATAATTTACTGCGTTGGTTTCGACAGTAATAGTTTTACGAATAGGTCCTGCGGCCATGTTGTATTTAACATCGATTTTTCCTTTTTTGCCCGGCTGAATCGCCGCCGAAGGTTTTGTTACAATGATCGAACTTACGGTAGATTCTGCACCTGTAATCAATAAAGGAGCATCTCCAGTGTTTGTAAATTCGAAAGAACGCAGTCCGTTGTCGCTTTTAGAAATTTTTCCATAATCAATTGTATTGTCTGAGGCTGCAAATTCAATTTTTGGGCCATTTTGTGCATAACCTATTGCACTAAACAATAAGACTGCAATAAAAGAGGCTGCATTTTTCATATGAAATTAGTTTTTAATTGTAAGTAAATATACATTCTTTTAATTAACACACAAATTATTAATTCGCTTTTTATAGTGTACTTAATTATTTACTTTTGCTGTACATTATAATATTTACAAAAATTGAACCAGTTTTTTGTTTCACTATTTAATCGCTAATTTGTTTAGTCGTTCAGATTAAGTTATAAATGATTGTATTAATACAGAAAAACAATTGCGATGGTCAATTTAATTCCAATAATAAAAGCCGGTTAAACGGTAAAACAAATAAACGATTAAACACATATAAATGACAATTCCAGCACAATTTGACGCTAAGACGATCGAGAACAAATGGTATGAGTATTGGATGAAAAACAATTATTTTCATTCAGAACCAGATCAAAGAACGCCGTATACTATTGTAATTCCGCCGCCGAACGTCACTGGAGTCCTTCACATGGGACATATGCTGAACAATACCATTCAGGATGTTTTAATTCGCAGAGCACGTCTGAAAGGATTCAACGCATGTTGGGTTCCGGGAACGGATCACGCATCGATTGCAACAGAAGCAAAAGTTGTGGCTAAACTAAAAGCAGAAGGAATCAATAAAAACGATTTAACTCGCGAAGAATTCCTAAAACACGCCTGGGAATGGACCGATAAATATGGAGGCACAATCTTAGAGCAGCTTAAAAAATTAGGTGCTTCCTGCGATTGGGAACGTACCAAATTTACTATGGATCCTGACATGTCGGCATCTGTAATTCGTTCTTTTGTTGATTTATATAACAAAGGATTAATTTATCGCGGTTACCGCATGGTTAACTGGGACCCGGAGGCAAAAACAACTTTGTCTGATGAAGAAGTAATTTATGAAGAACAACAAGGAAAGTTATTTTTCTTAAAATATAAAATTGAAGGTTCAGAAGATTTTCTGACGATTGCAACAACACGTCCTGAGACTATCTTTGGCGATACTGCAATCTGTATCAATCCGAATGATGAGCGTTTTACACATTTAAAAGGAAAAAAAGCGATCGTTCCCATTTGCGGCAGAGTAATTCCAATTATTGAAGATGAATATGTAGATGTAGAATTCGGAACGGGATGTTTGAAAGTAACGCCTGCGCACGATATGAACGATAAAACTCTGGGCGAAAAGCACAACCTGGAAATCGTTGATATTTTTAATGAAGATGCTACGCTAAATAGTTTCGGATTACATTATCAGGGAAAAGACCGTTTTGTGGTTCGTACCGAAATTGCAAAAGAACTGGAAGAAATTGGCGCTTTAGCAAAAACTGAAACTCACCTGAATAAAGTGGGAACTTCTGAGAGAACAAAAGCCGTAATCGAACCAAGATTATCAGATCAATGGTTCCTGAAAATGGAAGAATTGGTTAAACCGGCTATTAAGTCAGTTTTAGAAACCGGAGATATTAAATTACATCCAAAACGTTTCGAAAATACCTATGCGCATTGGTTGAACAATATCCGCGACTGGAATATTTCCCGTCAATTATGGTGGGGACAACAAATTCCGGCCTATTATTACGGGGACGGAAAAGAAGATTTTGTAGTTGCAGAAAACATTGAAGATGCTTTAGCTTTAGCGAAAGAAAAAACTAAGAACTCAGGATTAACAACTCAGGATTTAAAACAAGACGTGGATGCTCTAGATACATGGTTTTCATCTTGGCTTTGGCCGATGTCTGTTTTTGGCGGAATCATGGATCCTGAAAGTGAAGATTTTAAATATTACTATCCAACAAATGACTTGGTAACTGGTCCTGATATTTTGTTTTTCTGGGTTGCCAGAATGATTATTGCAGGTTACGAATATGCAGGTGAAAAACCATTTACAAACGTATATTTGACTGGTTTAGTTCGTGACAAACAGCGTCGTAAAATGTCTAAATCATTAGGAAACTCTCCTGATCCTTTAGATCTGATCGATTCATTTGGTGCAGACGGAGTTCGTGTAGGATTGCTTTTGAGCGCTTCTGCAGGAAATGATATTATGTTTGATGAAGAATTATGCAATCAGGGAAAAGCGTTTTCTAATAAAATCTGGAATGCTTTTAAACTGATTAAAGGTTGGGAAGTTTCAGATTCAATTGCGCAGCCGGAATCTTCGAAAGTAGCAATCGAATGGTATGAGGCGAAGTTGCAGCAGACTTTGGTTGATATTGAGGATAATTTTGAGAAATACAGAATTTCAGATTCATTAATGGCCATTTACAAGTTGGTTTGGGATGATTTCTGTTCATGGTTCCTTGAAATGATTAAACCTGGTTATCAGCAGCCGATTGACAGCGTAACTTTCGCGAAAGCGATCGAAATGTTAGAAAGTAACCTAAAATTGCTTCATCCGTTTATGCCATTCTTAACGGAGGAAATCTGGCATTTAATTGCAGAAAGAACTCCGGAAGAAGCTTTAATTGTTTCGACATGGCCAGAATTAAAACCATTTGACGCGAAGTTAATTGCTGATTTTGAAAATTCTATTGAAGTAATTTCCGGAATCAGAACCATTCGTAAAGACAAAAATATTCCGTTTAAGGATGCAATTGAATTAAAAGGAATCAACAGTGAAAACGTTTCTACTTATTTTGATTCAATTGTAACCAAATTAGGAAACATTTCTGCTTTTGAATATGTTTCTGAAAAAGTAGACGGTGCATTGTCTTTCCGTGTAAAATCAAATGAATATTTTATTCCGATTACCGGAAATATTGACGTCGAAGCAGAAATTGCAAAACTGACAGAAGAATTAAACTATACAAAAGGATTCCTGAAATCTGTAGAAGCGAAACTTTCTAATGAGAAATTCGTAAATGGAGCTCCTGAAAAAGTTTTGAATATAGAAAAACAAAAACAGGCTGATGCTTTGGCAAAAATTGCTACAATTGAGCAGAGTCTGGCTGGTTTGAAGTAAGAAATCAAACTTAGTTATATAACTAACCCGACAGTTTTCTAAACCAGTCGGGTTTGTTGTTTTTAAGAAGATGCTTGAACATCTAAGCCAAAGATGATTTATTTCAAAATCACATTAATAATTTACATTTCACTTTTACCAAGTTTACTTTTCTTATTCAAAATCAAAAACAAAGGATAAGAAACAGCGGCAATTCCAACAATAATAAGAAAACTTATAGGATCGCTGTAAATAAATCCTGCCAGTAAACCAACCGAAGCAATGATTGCAATTATCGTGGTCCAGGGATACCAAAAAGATCGATACGGTCTTGGAAGATCGGGTTCTTTTGTTCTTAATTTTAAAAGTGAAAAATAAGCCAGTCCCCAAACGATGATGGAAATGAATGCAGCAAATGAGAAAAGTACTTCAAAAGAGCCAATACAAATTAGAAACAAACTAAAAAACGATGAAACCAGAAGCGCTACGATTGGTGTACCTCCTTTATTTATAATTGTTCCTTTTTCTATAAAAAATCCGTCACGGCTTAATCCGTAAAGAATTCTGGGCGGAATCATCATAAAAGCGTTCAAAATACTGATTAAGGAGAAAATAGAAATCACGGTGACAATTTTAGCACCGTTTTCTCCAAAAAGAATTTTCGCAACATCCGCGGCAGCGAGATTTGATTTGGCTAATGTCCCGATGGATAAAACATGAAAAAAAGCAACATTTACCAAAACATAAATTGCAACAACCAATAGCACTCCGCTGTACAATGATTTCGGAATATTTTTTCCGGGATCTTCATTTTCTTCAGCAAAAAAACAAACCGCATTCCAGCCGTTATAAGTTCCTATAATAAGTTGCAATGATTTAAAGAAGCCAAATATAAGTCCGATTTGAAATATAGAATTATCAGTTTTAATAGGCGGAACCTCAACTCCCGAATACATAAAACAGGCAATTACTAAAGCCACAAAACATATAACTTTTAGAAAACTGGTAATTTGCTGAATCACACTTCCATTTTTGACCCCGCTTAAATGGAGCAAAACAAATGCCAGCAATAAAGAAATAGAAATTACGGTAGAGTAGTTGCCCAATTCCGGAAATAAAATAATCGTATACTCGCTAATAACGATACAATAAAAAGCGGGCGGAATCGCATTAACAATATAGTCGTACCATCCGGATAAAAATCCGGCATAATCCCCCAAAGCTCTTTTGATATAATTGTAAGAACCTCCCGCTTTTGGCAGCATGGTGGCCAGTTCTGAATATGAATTTGCGCCCAATAAAACATACAAACCTCCAAATAACCAGGACGCAATAATAAGCCAGTAGTTGTCCAGCATTTGCGCAATGTTTCCCGGTGTTCTCAGGATTCCAACGCCAATGGTTCCTCCAATTAGTACAGCAATATTAAAACTTAAACCTAAACTTTTTTGCAATTGGTTTTTCTTGGAATCAGACATTTTGGAATTTTATATTTATTAAAGTGCATCAAAAGTAAAAGAATTAAAGCACTTTCGTTTATTAAAATCAAAAAACCTCATCTGCGCGAGAAGAGGTTTGTTTTGAAGTCCTGTTTCAAAATAAAAAATCCAAAACTTCTTCTGCTTTTAGTTTTAAAAAGACAGAAAAAGCTTTGGATAAAAAAAAACTAATTCAATTTATAATTTATACCTCAAACTTACCATTACCTGACGTGGATTAATTGGGTTCACACTGTAATTTTCGTGAACAGTATAATTTAATTCGTTAGTAATGTTGGATAATCTGGCTAAGATTGAGATTTTGGTCCACTCATATCCAACAGAAGCATCAACAGTTGTATATCCTTCTAACGGAATATCGCGATCCCTGATAGTTACAGTATATGTTTTTGGATTTGTAGAGGGCTTATTTTCTGTCCATACGTAATCATCATTCCAACCTCCTGTGCGATTGCCAACATAGTTTGCGATAGCTCCAAACGATAATCCTTTTAATTTACCACTAGGCAATTTGTAGAAAAAGCTTAAGTTGGCTGTGTTTTTTGGAGTTCTTGCCAAAATGTCGCCCACTACAAGACTTCCGTTTGTTCCGGATGATTTAGACACTTTCGTTTCGTTAAAACTGTAGCCAGCCATAATATTCAATCCTTCTGTCGGGTTTGCTGTAATATCAATCTCAACACCTTTACCTTTTGTCGCTCCCACTAATTCTTTTAGTGTAGTGGTTGTGTTTTGAGTCACTCCATCGGCTAAAAACTGAGCTGTTTGTGCTAAATTATTATTCGATATCTGATAAACAGTAACGTTAGTACTCAAAAGACCTTTCCAGAAATCTTTTTTAACACCTACTTCATATTGGTCTATAATAGAAGGATCTAAAGTTTTTAAATCTACTGTAGTTCCTGTGTTTGGAGTAAATGAGTTGGAATAACTTGCAAACAAAGACAAATCTTTTGTTGGCTGAACTATAAGTCCGCCTTTAGGAGAAAAAGCTCTGTTTAAGGTTTTTGGAGTTGTTACAGGCGTTGCATTGTCAAGAGAAGTAGTGATAACATCTACATTATTAACTTTTGAGATTATTTCTTTTGAAGTTTCCACATCACTTTGCTGCCACGACCAACGTAATCCCGCTAATACTTTAATATGTTTGGTTACCGAAATTAAATCCTGAGCATAAGCTCCAAAACGTTCGGTATTAGTAGTCGCTAACTGAGTTGCTCTTGTCGGATACGGAATATTAAGACTTTGAGTGCTGTAATCATAATTATAAAGATTTATTGGCGTTGCTTCTGTTGTTATTGCAACTGTTCCGTTTGGCGTTGCATAAAAGCCATAGGTGTAACTTGGCGCCATAGAATTTTCATAATCCACTCCCGTAAATATCTGGTGTTTGACTTTACCGGTAAAAAAAGTTCCCTGCAAGCTTAATTGATCTCCAAAGATATGTTCGGCACCGTCAGATTTTGTTAAACCACGTTTCCAGTTTCCGTTTTCTTCAACGGTGCTTAATTGCGCTGTAGAAGTTTGTGTTCTGTGATAAGATTGGTAAGAAGAATTGAAATTTAATTTCCAATTTTCATTAAAACTATGGTTTAATAATACCGAAGCACTGGAAGATTTAGTATTTCCTGTTGACCAGAGTGCTCCGAAAAATTCATTGCGCGGCAAGTCTAAAATTGTTTTTCCAACAATCCCGGTTCCAAAATCAGGAGTCCAGTCGGCACTTAAATAATCTCCCTGTAAAGTAATTTGTGTTTTGTCTGACAGCAAAAATAAGAAAGAAGGATTAATGTAAATACGTTCATTTTTGACAAAATCTCTAAAACTTTCTGAATTTTCGTAAGATGCGTTAAATCTATACGCGATTGATTTGTTTAATGGACCATATATATCGATAGAAGGTTTGTAGTAAGCGTAGCTTCCCATTTGCATGCATAACTCTCCGCCCTGAGTAAATTTTGGAGTTTTGGTAACCAAGTTCATAATTCCGCCCGGAGCAACGTTTCCGTATAATAAAGCCGATCCCCCTTTTAAAAATTCTACTTTTTCCAAACCGGAAACATCCGGAATAGAACCTGCATTGTAACGGAAGCCATTTTTAAACATATTATTGGCAGACATATCATAGCCTCTTGAAAAGAAAGATTCCTGTGCGCCGCCACGAGCAGATCCTACATACACACCATTTAGATTTTTTACAACCTCGCTTAATCTAATAGCTTGTTGTTGTTCGATAACTTCGTTACCTATAATCTGAACACTTTGAGGTAAGTCCATTACTTTGATTCCGGAACGGGCTGCTTCGATTGGCTTTTTGGGTTTGTTTGCTGTAATTGTAACTTCGTTCAGCACTTCTCCTTTTTTGTTTTTTACCGTATCAGTAATAGATGACGAACTTTCATTACTGGTATAATCCTGACTGTAAGAAGCAAAACTTAAAAGTCCTAATGCAAAGAGTAGTTTATATTTCATGGTATTTATTTAGATTCAATAAAAATAATTGATCGCAAATATACAATGCCAAAGTTGTGTTAACAAAATTTATCAGAATGTTTTACCGCTTAAATTTTACTTATTCTTTTCTTAAGATTTTCTTAAGAGTTTTTTAATTTAATTTTAATTTCGTAATCAGAATAAAAAAAACCTTGCCGTGAAGCAAGGTTTTGATAAATGAAGTATTTAAATATACTTTTGTTCCAGCTATTTTACGGCAATTTGATAAGTTGCCATTTTCCAGATTTCATCGTATTTTCTTCCGTTGTGTTCACCAGACGACTTGTCTGTGCGTGCGTATTCAACCATATAATTTCCCGACCAGATTGGAGTAAAAGAAAACATACCTTTATCATCTGTCCATAATTCTTTTTCCCATCCGTTTGGGGCAATAACTTTAATTTTGGTCTCTTTTGCAGCAGCACCTTCATATAAAGCAAATGCAGATATTTTCTCATTCTTTTTGGCAGTATCTGCACTTTCAGAAAAAACGACTACTTTATTGTTGTTTGCTGTAGCATAGTTTCCTGCATTTTTGTTTCCGACCACTACTGTTGCACTCGAATTATAGTCCAAAACCATTGTTCCGTAGACATCTCCAACAGTGTGTTGCATTACTATTGTATAAACCCCATCTTCTGTCGGAGTAAAAAAGGCCTGATATTTATTGTCTAAAGCTTTTGCAGAAAGTTTGGTTTCTTTTTTTGACGGACTTACAACGATAAGGCTGAAATTTTTTAAATCAGAAAACCATTTGTCTGCTTTTGTAATATCGTTGTCTGAGAATTCTCCAAAATAAACTGAAATTTCCTGTGCTTTACCTTTTGTTCCGGTTGCTTTAGTTTCAATCCATAGTGCATGCGCAAATATGGGACATGAAACCAGCATTAAAAAGAAAAAAGCTATGATTTTAAAAGTTTTAGTTTTCATAAAAATTAAGTTTGAATGATTAAGAATGATATTTTTTACAAACATAAGGCTTATTTAGAATAATTAAGAATAAAAGAATAAAAAAAGTCCCGACTTTTCAGAGACTGATTGGGTTCGGGACTTTCTAATGCTTTAATTTAAAACTTGTAAGCAAAACTTGCTACAACATTTCTCGGCTTTTGCGGATTTACTGTTGACCATCCTCCATTAAAATAATCTTTATTAGTCATATTATTGACGTTTAATGCTACACGGAATTTATTTGTATTATAGAATACAGACCCGTTAAGTACAGCATAAGCAGGAAGTACAAATTTGCCGGTTACACTGCTGTCCAGGACATTGTTTTCGCTGGCATAATTTCCTCCAAAACCAATACCGAAATTTTCTAATGTTCCGTCTTCAAATTTATAAGTTGCCCAAAGGTTCACGAGGTTTTTTGGACCCGACCAGAAAGGTCTTTTTCCCTGTTCGAGCCAGACATTGCCCTCATCTCCTTTGGTAATTTTGCTGTAGTTGTGACTAAAACCTGCAATAATACTCAGACCTTTAACCGGTGTTGCATTCAAATCAAATTCAAAACCCTGACTTCTTGCTTCTCCGCCTTGTGAACTGTACATCGGATTACTTGTAACCAGATTCGCTACGTTAATATCATAATAACTTAATGTTGCTGTAAGTTTATCCGAAAATAAATCGGCTTTTATACCGGTTTCAAACTGGTTGGCATGTTCGGGTTCAAAAGTCTGGGATCTGACAAAATTCCCATCGGTATCGTAAATTGCGGTTGGAGCTATATTTCTAAATCCGTTCATATAATTGGCGAAAACAGAAAGTTTATCCTGAATGGGCTGATATACAATACCAAACTTTGGCGAAAGTGCTGTTTGATTGTAATCATCATCATTGGTTTTGATATTTCCTTCGGTATCAAAGTAATCTACTCTGAGACTAGCCATCACTAATAATTTGGAAGTAATATTTAAAACATCTGAAGCGTAAGCACTGTACGTTGCATCTTTAGAATGATAATTAGGACCAGGTTCTCCCGCCAGTAATTGATCGACAGAAGTTTGAGTGGTATAAAATGGATTTGCATCATCCAGTTGTCTTATTTCGCCTTGGGCGGTAACGTTATATAAATGACCATAACCGGAACCGCCAAACATAAGATCGCGATTAAAATAATCAAGGCCAACTACCAGACGGTTTCTCATAGTACCAATTTTAAAATCGCCAATAAAATTCTGCTGAATATCGCTTGTACTGGTTTGAGAAGATTCTTTTGTAATCCATAAAGCAAAATCACGGTTCCCGTCTTCGTTATCATAAATATAAGAGTAATAACCTTTAGATTTTGACGACGTTCTGGACAGCACGGTCTGAGAAGTCCATTGATTGGAAATTTTATACATCATTTGTCCCTGCAGGTTAAATCTCGGATTTTTCATCGGAAGATCATTGCTGTAAAAAGACAAATCTGTGTTGTAGTTTAAATCGTTCAGATTGGCAAATTGGAGTGGTTTATCTCTGCCTAAAAACAACATTGAAGGCGTTGTTTTTTCTTCAGACATAAATTCAGTAGTAAGTAAAAAAGATAATTTTTTATTTACTTTATAAGATAGGGAAGGAGCCACAAAGACAGAAGTTCTGAAACCTGCATCCTGAAAGCTGTTTTCAGTCTGATAAGCGGCATTAATTCTAAAAGCTATATTATCAGTATCATCCAATGGTGTATTGATGTCGGCAGTAACACGGTTTAAACCAAAACTTCCAGCCAGATAAGAGACTTCTCCTCCAAAAGTGCCGTACGGTTTTTTAGTTACAGTATTGATTAATCCGCCGTAACTTACTAAACTGCTTCCAAACAAAGTTCCCGAGGGACCTTTGATTACTTCAATTCTTTCGATATTAGCAGGATCCAGCGTCCCGCTTGTTATTCCCGGAAGGCCGTTAACAATATTGGCCTGAACTTCAAAGCCACGCAAACTGTAGTAAGATCCTCCGTCGCCGCCACGACCGGTGGATTCCCATAATTTCTGGATTCCCGGTACATTTTTTAAGGCATCTTCATAATTTGTTATAGCTTGTTCTTTTATTAATTCAGAAGAAACGATATTATAGACCTGTGGATTTTCAATGTTTTTAAGAGGCATCTTTGAAACATAATTGCTTTGTTTCGGAAAAGCTTTTCTTTTGTTGTTTGTAATAATAACTTCTTTTAATTGCTTGTTCGAAACCGTCAGCTGCAAATTTAGAAGTGTGGTTTCGCCTGCATTGACTGTTACCTGCTGCTCGAGTGTTTCATATCCGGTCAAAGAAACCTGAAGGGTATAGATGTTAGGTTTGACACGATTAAAATCGAAAGAGCCGTCTTCATTACTGATGGTTCCGTATTTTGAATTCTTAAGAATGATGTTTACCCCAACAGCATATTCTCCGTCTGATGTGGTAATAATGCCTTTAATTTTTCCTGAATTTTGCTGGGCAAACAGATTGTGGCAAAGCAAAAATAGCATGCAGATTATAGTACCTATCTTGCTAAAGCTATGATTTGAATAATTCATTGGTATTTTTTTTGGATTAGTATCTGGTTATTTAGAATAATTAAAAACAAACACAAAAGTAAAAATAAAAAATGCCCGACCAAAGAAACTTAAACGATCTGGTTTCCTGCGGATTAATTAGCAATTTTAATTGGCTTTTTCTTTTTATTATTTCGTCCCCACCAAATTAAAAAACCTGTCACAGGTAAACTTGCAGCAACCAGACTGGCAAAAAAAGCTACTATTTTACCGGGCAGCCCTAAAATGCTTCCTACATGCAGATCGTAATTTATAAAACGGAATTTTTCTCCGTTATTCTTCTCCTGATAGGTGGTAGTTTTTAGTGTTTTCCCGGTCGACCGGTCAAATTCCATTGCAACATCATCAAAGCGACTTTCATATTTGATAAAAGACTGAAGAGTTGCCAGTGAATCTTTTTCTTCGGGAATAAACAAAAAGTAACTTTTGGCATCTGGGTGAGTTTTCCGGGTTATGGCATAGATTTTATCTGTAGCTGTGTTTTTAGAATAATGCAAAGTATCAGAAACAAGTCTTTCTTTTTCAAAAGTCTTACCTCCGTTAAGCAGCCATTGAATCCCTTTATCATAACATTTAAAAGCCCACACTAATCCGGTCAGTGCAATAATTAAAGAAAAAAACATCGTGTAATATCCCAGTATATTATGCAGATCATAATTTTTTCGTTTCCATTTGGTAGTGCTTTTCCATCGAAACCAAAAACGTTGTTTGGCGGCACTTTTATTTTTCGGCCACCAGAGAATTAAGCCGGTAATTAGTGAAATAATAAAAAGAATGGTGGCAGTTCCTACGATCGGGTTACCAATTTCGCCAGTAAAACAAAGCGTCTGGTGCAGCATTCGGACAAAAACAAAAAACTCAAAATTATATTCTTCAAATTTTAAGATGTTTCCATTGTATGGATCCAAATACAAGTAAGTATTCTGGTACCGATTCCAGTACCAGATGGCATCTTTATCCAATTCTTCAAAAAACCAGACAACAACGGTGCGTGCATCATCATTAAGTATCCTGCATCCCGAAAGTTCCTGGTTTGGATTCGCCTTCTTATTGGCTTTTTTTGCAATTTCTAAAAGTTGGCTGACTGGCAGTTTTTTAATTTGTACCTGATCTACGTAGTAATACTCATGAATAACAGGGCGTAATTCTTCCTCAAAAACATACAGACAACCGGTGATACCCAGGATAATTACAATAATGCCAGAAGATAGTCCCAGCCATAAATGTATTTTTTTTATTAAATTTTTAAAAGCCATTCTTTCTTGCTAATGCAGTTTTATAAAATTAAAAGCATCTTACTTTTTTAAATAAGATGCTTTTTAAACTAATTTTTCTTAAAATTTGATGATTAAATTGGCCAGGATATTAGCGGGTGCTTGCGATGTTCCCCAAAAATCCCAATATCTTTCATTGCTAAGATTATTAAATTTTAAACCCACTCTCCATGTTGAGTGATCATAATATACAGAAGCATTGTAAACAGTGTAGGATGGTATATAAAAAGTATTGTCTGCGGTAAAGAAGTTTTTGTCAACATAATTAGCTCCAAAACCTAAACCAAGACCTTTTAATTTATTTTGAAAAGTATAGGAACTCCAGAAGTTTACAACATTTTCCGGAGAAGACGTGGCTTTATTTCCTTCAATTGCAGCATCAGAAGCTTTTACAATTCGATTGTCGTTATAGCCATATCCTGCTATAAGGGTTAGTCCGTTGATTGGGGCTGCGACTATTTCAAAATCAAAACCTTTACTAACTTGTTTGCCATCTTGTTCTGTAAATCCGGCAGCATTTAATCTTGTAGCATTATCAATGGTAATGTTATAATAACTTACAGAACCCGTTAGTTTTTTATTAAATGCTTCAGCTTTAATACCACCTTCATATTGCACCGCATAAATAGGATCTACAACAAAAATCGAGGCATCTGGTTGGGTTACAGGCTGCATATTTTGAAATCCGTTCATGTAATTTCCAAATACAGAAACCTGGTCTTTAACCAATTCATACACCAATCCTAATTTTGGTGCAAGGGCAGTTTGGTTGTACCCTTCTACAGTTCCAACTTTTTCGCGGTCAAAATTGTCTACACGTAAACTTAGCATGGCCGAAAGACGATCTGTAAAATTAATAACATCGCACGCATACACGCTAAAAGTCTTTTGGTCTGCTATTGCAGAAGTCGTTAAAGCGAGACCAGCATCAACTGCTTTTCTTCTAATGGGAGCGAAAGAAGTTGTAACGTCTATATTATCAAGCGTAAAAGTAGTTCCTCCGGAAAAAGCAGAACTATAAAGTCTGTAATTGATACCCGCCAGGAATTTGTGCTTAATGCTTCCTGTTGAGAACTTTCCGTTTAAATTTTCCTGTATGTTAGTGTAGTTGTTATAAATAGGCCCCCAAAGTCCGACTCTTCTGGCTGCCTGCGTTGGAGAACTCCAGACTGCATAACTCTGGTAACTGCGTTCTACATCTTCTCCAACAAATGAAAATACGGTTGTAGATTTCCAGTTTTCAGAAATCTCATATTCTGCCTGCGCAAAAACTTTAGTAGCTTTTGTTTTAGCATCGATATCATCATGAAACATTGATTTTCTGTAATCTATTTTTAAGTCGTTCGGATTTGTAATTCCCGAAGTTGCCGAGTATGTATTGTAAGTACGTCTGGTATTATTTACGTTATAAAGTTCAGCATCAAAATTGATAGTAAGTTTTTCTGACGCTTTGTAAGTAAGGCTTGGTGCAAAAAGCAAAGTGTTGTTAAAACCGTAATCCAGAAAACTTTTCTCTCTGTTAACAGCAAGATTTACTCTGAAAAGTACTGATTTATCCTTGTTTAATGGCGTATTGATATCTGCCGTAAGTCTGTTTAAGCTATAACTTCCTGTAGTATAAGAAATCTCTGCAGCAGGTGTTTCAAAAGGTTTTTTAGTTACCAAATTAACAACTCCGCCAAATGAAGAAACTGAAGAACCGAATAAAGTTCCGGATGGGCCTTTCATAACTTCAATTCGCTCAACATTTCCCAAATCGACAGAAGAACGTCCGGAGGCAGTTTCCATTCCGTTTCTCGAATTAACACCCGTAGAAAAACCTCGGAAAATGACTCCCACACCACCCGACGGAAAGCTAATGGAAACTACACCCGGAGAGTTTTGTACTGCACTTCTAATATCTACGGCAACCTGTTCCTGTAGAAGTTCTTTATGAATTACACTGTAAACCTGCGGATTTTCAAGATTTTTTAGTGGCATTCTGGCAACGTAATCTGTTTTTTTGGAGACAATACTTTTTGGACCGCTGATAATAACCTCTTTTAATTCTTTGTTAGAAACTTTTAACGGGATATTTATAGAAGTAGTTTCATTTTCTGTAACGTTAAGCGCTGTTTCAGAAGTTTCATAACCGGTTAGCGAAACCTGTAATATGTAACTGTTAGCTCTTACTTTATTAAATTCAAAAGTACCATCATCATTAGAAACAGTCCCGTATTTAGTGTTTTTTAGAATAATATTTACCCCCGCAGCCGGATCACCGTCAGAAGTGGTTATAATTCCTTTAATTTTTCCATGATTTTGTTGTGCAAAAACAGAGAGGAACGAAAAGAGAAAACTAATTGAAAAAAGAAAACGGAAGGTTTTCTGTGCAGAATAATTCATCGGTAATTTTAATTGGTTTATAATAATTTTATTTAGAATAAATAAAAACAGTGCAAATGTAGAAATTTAAATAACTTTAACAATTTTTATTTTTATGATTTATTAATTAAATTGTTAAATGTTGGTTTTAGAGTTTTTTAAGCGAAATTCTTATTGAAAGTTGTAGTTAGATAAAGGTTAAAAAGACCTATTTTTGCAGTCTGAAAAAGCACTTCATGATTTTACCAGTCTTCAAAAAAATTCAAAATACTCCGAGAGGTTATCGCATCGCAAACACGGTTTTTTTCTTTCTTTCGGGATTTGGCTATTCTTCGTGGGTTTCAAGAATTCCTCACATACAGGCAGAACTTAATCTTTCTGAAGCCGAATTTGGAGCTGTTTTATTTGCATTTCCAATTGGTTTAATGCTTACTATGCCTTTTACAGGAAAACTGTTGAATAAATACAGCAGCCGTTATATTATGCTTTTGGGAGCGATTATGTTTAACATTGTATTGTCTCTTCCGGGTCTGGTAGCTTTTGTATGGCAGCTTGTTATTGTACTTTTGATTTTTGGTGCGTCGCGTAATATTTTCAACTTATCCATTAATGCGCAATCACTTGAAGTACAAAAGTTATATCCGAAATCTATTATAACCCGCTTTCATGCCGTTTGGAGTATTGCTGTTTTTTCAGGAGCAGGATTAGGGTATGTAATGGTGACACAAAAGATTGCGCCGTCCCATCATTTATTGGGTGTAAGTGTTTTTATGCTTGCGCTGACGGCCTGCTTTTATCCACTGAGTATTCATAATGAACCAGTTCCGGTAAAAAAGAAATTCTTTTCGATGCCGGAAAAAAATCTCGTAAAATTCGCTTTGATTTGTTTCGTTTCTATGGCGTGCGAAAACACAATGTACGACTGGAGCGGCATATATTTTGAAAACATATTAAAAGCTTCTCCCAAATTAACCAGCGCCGCATTTGTGTTTTTTGCATCAGCCGTTACACTCGGCCGTATTTTTGGAGATTTTGGAGTAATGAAATTCGGAACAAAAAAAATTCTGTTGTACAGCGGAATATTAATTACAATAGGTTTTGGAATCTGTTTTATTCTGCCATACGCGTACCCGACAATATTTGGTTACGTTTTGATTGGGTTTGGAGTTTCCTGCGTAGTTCCTCTGGTTTTTAGCATTGCCGGAAGATCTTCAAAATTAAGCAGCGGTTCTGCACTGACTTCTATATCTACAATTGGTTATTTGGGATTTTTACTGGTTCCGCCAATGGTGGGTTTTATCTCTGAATATTTAAGTATGAAATGGGCATTTCTGGTAATGGCTGTTTTAGGTCTTCTTATGATTTTTATGGTCAATAAGATTGGGGATAATGAGTAGTTTTCTGAGCGTCTATCCCGAGGCTTCGGGACTGAGGTTCTAAGGTTTTTTGCCACAAAGGCGCTAAGACGCAAAGTTTATAATCCGCAGGAATGGAAAATATTGCAGTAATTGTTTTTATCCGTTAAGATTATTTACATTCGAAAGTTTCATAGAAAAGACGGATTTAAACGTTTAAAATTTAAGTTTATAAAATCAGTCGAGACTATAGCTCCTTCTTTACGCTAGTATCTTGCAATAAATTTATTTTGCATTAAATAAATTTTCAATTTGTATTCTTTCAGCAAAAGTTTCGAGATTTATTTGTGAAGTTACATTATTAAAAATCGTTTTAATTTTTTGTGCGTTTTCAGGATGAATGATTTTACAATCCGGAAAATCATGATTATCTAAATGGTTTTCAAATATGGACAACAATTTTTCTCTCGAGATCAATGCATTTTCTTTTATAGTTTTAAACCACCTTTTTTTGACCTGAGTCAATAGAAAATAATCTGCTTCAGGAATCACATTAGGAATATGTTCTGTCCAGCTACAGATAGTTATTACTTCATTGTTTTCTTTTGTTTTGAAAAAGAAAATTTTGGGAACAAAATATGCATTTCCTAATTTTTGTTGAATTGAAACTCTATTGTAATTATAATTCCATATTTTATTAGATTTTTCAATTTCCAGATAACTATTTTGATCTGAAAAATGACTTAAACTTGCGCTTAAATTTGTTTTATTCCAGTTTTCAAATAATTCACTTTGAGTTGGCTGATAAGGCTTTTCACAATCAGATTGTGGGTTAAGAATATACAAATCTAAATCTCTAATAAATTTTTCGATAAATTCAAATGCTTCAAGGCCGAAAAAACTTGGACGTAAAAAATTTAAATTAAAAGAAAGATTCAAGTCAATAAAATTTTCGAAAGCATTAGGATTATCAAATTCTTCACTTTCTGTATTTTCGAAAGTATAATATACTTCAGTATCTGGATTCTGAAAAAACCAATGATTATTTTCTTCTTTAACTAAATTCCCAGATAAATAACTTTCGACTTCACTACCAGTCAATAAACTTGCTTTTTCCTTGAAAAAATATAAATCGTAACTCATTTTTTAATTTAAGAATTGATGACAAAATAATGGCAAAGATAAAAGAACAATAATAAAAATGTAAGTATAAGCTTATGTATTTATCTGATATTTATGTTGTTGATTTTATTTTTTCGTCATCACAAATTTCTCCGAAGATGCTTTCCCATTCAATGCTCCTGAAATCTCAGCCGTTAAAGTATTATTAGTGCCTTTTGTATAAGTAATTTTCTGTGGATAATCATGTTTCGGATTTTCGAAAACCAATTGTTTATCAGATTCTAAAGTAGAAGGAAAAGAAACTGGTTTTTCTTCGTTCTGACCTCTTACAGTTGCTTTGTAAGTCAGTGTTTCTCCCAATTGTGCCAAAATAATACTCTCAAAATGAATAGTGTCTTTTCCCTTTATAAAATAGGAAGCAGCGCTAAAAGTACTGTCGTTTAGTTTCTGCCAGTTTTCGGTTAAAACTCCATGTGCCGAAGTGTGTTCCCAGTTTCCAATTAGCCAGTTAGCAGTTTTGATTTTATCTTTTTCAACAGTTTCTGTTTTTTTACAAGAGACAATTAATAGTAAAAGAAGTATAAATGTAATTTTCTGAATCATATTGATGAGGTTTTATTTTGTAATGAAGTACTAATGTATGAAAATTTTTTGTTTGCCACGAATTACGCGGATTTTCATGAATTAAATTATTTGTTTGCCATAGATTAAAGGATTAGATTGATTTTTTGTTTCACGCAGATTTAAATTGATTTAAGCAGATCAAGGAGATTTCTTTAATATAAAATCAAAATAAATCTGCCGAATCTGCGAGAAACAAATTCGTAAAAATGAGTGTCATTAGTGGCAAAAAGAATCCGTTTAATCCTTAGTAATCTGTGACAAAAAAACTAAACACTTTCACGTAAAATAGAATAAACCAATTCCTTGGTTGGTTTTTGATCGCCTAGTTTTGTTCTGACCTCATCAAAAGTAACTTTAAAATTGCAACCCGATTTATATTCTGCACAGCCATAAGCCGTTTTGCCTTTTAAAATGGTTCCTTTTTTGCATTTTGGACAAACAATAGAATCTGAAGTTTCCTGTTTAGTTTTGTTAGAATCTGTTTTTTTAGGTTCTAATTTCAGTTTGTAATTTTCTTCAAAACGAATCAGACCTTCTACAGTTCCCGAATCGGTTTTAAAACCTTTTATGTTTACAGTTGAACCTTTCTGAATCAATCTTAAATATTGAGCTTCTGTAATTTTTTTATTCGAAAAGACAAAAGGCAATACAAAATCGCAGCCCGATTTGTAATCAGAACATCCAAAAGCAGATTTCCCTTTTAAAAGATTTCCCTTTTGACATTTCGGACAAGTTTCGGCCTCAATTCCGGCAGCTTTCTTTTTTTCTGATTTTACAATTGGTTTCTGAGCCGTGGCGGCATGCGATATATTGGCATGTTTGGTTTCACTTCGGACTTCATATACCAAAGATTCTACCATTTTTTTCATGTTTTTGATAAAAGCAGAAGCTGTAAAAGTACCTTTTTCGATATCTTTCAATTGCTTTTCCCAAACACCTGTAAGCTCGGCTGATTTGACTAATTCATTCTGAATCGTATCAATCAGCTGAATTCCGGTTGGAGTAGGGAGAACCTGTTTTTTATTTCTGACAATGTACTGCCGTTTAAAAAGTGTTTCAATAATATTGGCACGCGTAGACGGACGCCCGATTCCGTTTTCTTTCATTAATTCGCGCAAATCTTCATCGTCAACCTGTTTTCCGGCTGTTTCCATCGCACGTAATAAAGTCGCTTCTGTAAACTGATTGGGCGGTTTGGTTTCTTTTTGAAGGAAAGAAGGTTCATGCGGACCTTTTTCGCCCACAACAAAACCCGGGAGTAAATCAGGTTCTTTCTCTTTGGCGTTCGGATCTTCAAAAACAACACGAAACCCTTTCTTTAAGATTTCTTTTCCATTGGCTTTAAATAATACATCGGCTGCTTTTCCTATAACTGTCGTATTCGCAACAAGACAATCATCATAAAATACAGCAATAAAACGTTTGGTAATAATATCGTAAACCTGTTGCTGGTTATACGCTAAATTGTTTTGAACTCCGGTCGGAATGATCGCATGGTGATCGGTTACTTTTTTATCGTTGAAAACTTTTGGCGATTTCTTTATTTTTTTACCTAAAAGCGGTTCGGTAAGTGGAGCATAATTGGTTAATTTCTGCAGAATTCCCGGAACTTTAGGATAAATATCATTCGGTAAAAATGTCGTATCAACTCTGGGATAGGTAATTACTTTTTGCTCGTATAGCGTTTGGGCAATTTTAAGCGTTTCTTCTGCAGAAAATCCAAATTTCTGATTGCAATATACTTGTAACCCGGTTAAATCAAAAAGCTTAGGAGCATATTCGTTTCCGTTTTTTTTATCGATAGAAACAATTTCAAAATCACTTTCTTTAACTTTTTCGGAGAGGATTTCACCATCTTCTTTTTTTAAAAAACGTCCGTCCTCGTAACTAAAAAGTACTTCTCTGTATAAAGTCTGTAGTTCCCAGTACGGCTGAGGTTTAAAGTTTTCAATTTCTTTAAAACGGTCTACAACCATTGCCAAAGTTGGCGTTTGAACGCGTCCGATTGACAAAACTTGTTTGTAGCCGCCATGTTTTACAGTGTATAAACGTGTGGCATTCATTCCCAGAAGCCAGTCGCCAATAGCTCTGGAAAATCCGGCGTAGAATAAATTATCGTAGTTAGAAGAAGGTTTCAGATTTTCAAAACCTTCTTTTATAGCTTCTGTAGTTAGGGAAGAAATCCATAAACGCTGAATTTCACCTTTATAATGCGCCTCGTTCATCACCCATCGCTGAATCAGTTCTCCTTCCTGGCCGGCATCCCCGCAGTTGATAACAACTTCGGCTTTGTCGAAAAGACTTTTTATAATTTTAAACTGTTTTTCGATTCCCGCATTCTGAACAACTTTTGTTTCAAACTTTTCAGGAAGCATGGGGAGATTGTTCAGATCCCAGCTTTTCCAATGTGGTTTGTAATCGTTGGGTTCTTTTAAGGTGCATAAATGTCCAAAAGTATAGGTCACAGCATAACCGTTGCCTTCATAATAACCATCGTGCTTGGTATTAGCACCTAAAACAGCTGCGATCTCACGTGCTACACTTGGTTTTTCGGCAATACAGACCTTCATTTTCTCTTTCTTGTTTAGTAAGCGAAATTAAGGATTTTCTAGGAAAGGGGCAAAGATTCTTAGGGACAAAGGGGGGGAAGGTTGTCAACCTGAGCGAAGTTGAAGGCCATTATTTGTGGGGAACAGCAGCATGCGATCAAGAAATTGAGATTAGATGCGTGACTTTAGATATTTTGCTGTTTTTCTTTTCCACCAAAACATATTCCAAGTATATCTCATTCCGCCCAATTCCCAATTAACATCAAATTTGCTTTTTTCGTTTTTTCGATATGGTGGTAACGAAATTTTGGAATGTATCATTGATGGGTTATTTATTACTGTGTTTAAATATTCAGAATCAAGTTCGCTTTTAAGGAAATATCTAATTTCAATTATAGTTTTATCTTTTTCTGCTTTATAAACATAGAGATTTATATCATAAATCAAATCGTAAATTTGTTTTATATTGACTATTGCTTCACTAAAACTGATGGGTATTTTTCTCTTATTAAGTTCATTTCTATTTTTGCGCTGAACAAAAAAGTTTTCTCCTTCAACTTCTGAAATATTGGACAAAATAAACATTAAATTTTTCGAAATAGGATTCCAACAATTTAGATTTACTATTTCGAGTAAATTTGCCGTTAGATTTTCTATTTCTTTTTCAATATTTTTTTCCATGTAATTTTACTAAAAATCTTGTTGCCATGTAATTTCATTATTATCATGAAATATCGGACATAGAATTTTGATTGTTTCTTCTTTGTCATTTAGTAGATACCAATCTGAGCTGTTTATAATATCAAGATATTGCTCTTCTTCTTCACACATTTGAGAGTAAATTTCGTCATCTCCTATTTCGTCGAAATAGGTACTAGCTTTAATAGAATGCCTAATACTAGCTGCAAGAAAGCTGTTTTCTGAATCTTCTGAAGAAAAATCAAAATGATACAAAATGTCGCCAGAACTTCTCATGTCCCAATTTGTTTCTGTCAAAGATCCAATATGAATTTCTTTCCAGTATAATTCGTACTTTTTCATTCTGTAAATATCTATTTTTTTATAAATATTCACAAACCTGTCAGGTTTAACTTCAAAGAATTTTATACAATTCATCCAATAATTCCATTTCATCATTTGGCAGAAGCTGTACCACGATTTCGAGTAAAAGCATCGCATCAATTGCGGTTTCTGAATCTTCCTGCTGAAGTACATGAATACTGCTTCTTAAAAGTGAAAAAATTGTCTGCATCAATTCGTTGTAACACGATATGTTAACAACAGTTTTAAAAGAATTCGCATTCTTTTTATTGGGTTTTAATTTGGTGAAATAATTCATTCTCGCTGCAAATTCTAAAAAGTCGTTTACAGATTGGTTGTGTTTTTGTTGCATGGCTTATATTTTTAAGATTTTTCATGCAAATGTAAACAAATTCGACTTATAAGTCGAATTTGTTTTAAAAATTCATGGTGTTACTTCTTTTTCTTTGTTTTATGAAAGCGATTGATAAATTAGAAACCGAATTAGTCGATAGGATTTATAAACTTTTCTTGATTAAATATGCAGGAAACAAAAGCAGTTTTGCTAAAGCAAGTAACTGTACTGAAACCACTATAAGAAGAATTCTGAGAAATGAACAAGGCATTACTATAAATCTTTTAATTAGAATGGCAGATGCACTTGATACAACTTCGAGTGAACTTTTGAAAGATTTGTATCTCAAAAATGAGTAATAAATATATTGATAAAATAAAGTTTTAGAACTTTATGAGGATTTGGTTCGGACTGAAAAAGATAAGAATGAATTTGTAGAAATATTTGGGAGGGAAGTAATTGGTTTTTCTCTTTTAAATATAAAGGAAATGCGCAAAAGTTTTAAGGCTTTTGTGCATTTTTTGTTTTTTTAATCCGAAGGATTTACATATTTATAGAAAAAGAATATTGGTAAGCAATATGACCCCGAAAGGGTCAAATCTCGAACGGAGAAATATAAATTGCTATAAATATTGAACCTGTTGGGTTCCTTAGTGCTTTGTATAATTTATTGTGGTTGATGCAAGTTTAAATTTACATTATATTATTGGAGTGGGTACAAAGTCGAGAGACTCGCACAGCGATCGCGTTATTGATGATAACACTTCGTAAAGCGGGGCTATTTGAAGTATAATTTTTTTATACTATCAACTAATTTGTTAGATTTTGATAATTCATTACTTTCTAAATCTAAATGTAAGGAATCAATTTTCTTGATTACATTTCCTAATTTTTGATCATAATTTGCTTTAACATTAAAGTGTGTTATCAAGCCTGTGCAATATTTGTCAATCTTATTTGATTCAAATTTAGGAAATTCCAAATTGTACTCTAAGCGTAGCATCATTAAAATGAAATATCTAATCTTTTTATATTTTCTATCAATTTTATTTGTTCGAAATTTATTCTCTAATTTATTATAGATAAGAGCAGCTGTATAATAAGGATAAAGCTTGTGGCTATCGAGAAATAATTGTTTGCCAAATTCATTGAATAATGCGCCAAAATACCTGGTTGCTAATTGCGGTTTTAAAAAGTAAAAACTACCCATCGTTTTAATCAGTGTAGATTTATCGATGATAGATTTTGGATCAGTTGAAGTTCCATTATATTGCTTTGATCTTCTTTCGTAAAACAATTTATCTGGATCATTGAATGTCTTAAAGAAATCTTCCAGCTTCTTTTGGAAATCTGAATATGCTAGCAAATCTTCTTCTTTAACCTCGGTTTGCCTATTTGTTGACCGAATTATTTTGGATATCAAACTTTCATCTTCTGTAACTATCAATTTTAATGTTACAAAAATTTTGTCGTCGATCAAATTTTTAGAATCTAACAAAACCCTAGATGTTTGAAGACCGTTTATAATTTGATAATTAGTGATAGTAACATTATCCCTCGATGGAACTAGTTTTTCTGCTATTATTGTAATACCATTATTTAGGATGGAAAATGCGTATTTTAAATTTTCGTCTTCAATAGTTGTTTTTATTTCCTTGTTAATTTTGTTGAAACCTTGAAAATCTCTTACGTTGTCATAAAAAATTGATGAAATTAATTCTGAATCTTCTTCAATTAAATCAATTACTGTTTTTGCAGGAACAACTCCAATGTAGGCTTCTTTCACATTATCTATATCTGGAATCAAAGTTTTTTGACTGAATGCGAAAGTTCTTGAAATTTTTTGTCCAATCTTTTTATAATCAGACTGTAACTTGTTATAATCTAAAAAGTTAAAATATACTTTATTGAAAACTTTTTGATCTCTAATATTTTTTAAAATTCTTTTTCTCTCCGCTTCAGTGTTAATATCGTTAAGATATTCTCCCAGTGTACAATATAAAATTTGACATGTTGGGTTCGTTTCCAAATCATTTGCGCGCTTTGTTAAATGTTTGAACAGCTCTATAAAACTTTTAGCATTTTGGTTCCAAGAATATTTTTGAGTTATTGAAACAAAATCTTCTATGGAATTGCCAAATGAACTAATTTCCCTTATTTCGAAATTATTGGACGTTTTTGATTGAATGAAAAATACTTCAGCCGTTGGTTTAGAATTATTATTTAAAATTTCATCCAAGTCTTCGATAGAAGTTATTAAGTGCTTATTTATCAAAATGGCAAATCCATCTAAACCGAAAGTGCCATTAATTCCAATGTTTACAAGATTAAGCGCTTCTTCATTTAAGCGATCTTCCAACTTTTTTTCTAAAATTGTATAATTTACAAAATGTTCAAATAAATCACTTTCCTTAGTATTCTCAAAATCAAATTTAGTTTGAAAATCCTTCAATAAACTTTCGGTAATTCTATCAATCATATTTTATGTCTATTTTGGTTAGTATTGTCAATAACTATTTTATGCAAAACTCTATTTCGCAAATCCTCTACATTAAGACTTTTAACTCTATTTACAAACATCGTCTTTAATTTAAACTAATCACCAAGTGAAAACACGTGATTATTAAAAAATTACTTAATCTCCTTCAACATCGTAAGCAATTCAGGAATTTTACCCACTTGTGATTCTGTCCAGAAATAATGTCTATAATCTGTCAAACCATTATCTTTAAGATATATTGATATTCTTCTTGAGTTTTTTTGAATGTAAAAACTAAATGTTATTTCTTTAGAATTAAAAATATATGTAGTTGATTGGTTTTTTTCAGTTTTGTCTTTAAGATTTGGAATAACATATTGTTCAATGAATAATATAAATTCATCAACTTCATTTAAATCAATCCAAGAAGATTTAAAATAATTTTCGGCTAATGCCATTTCGACTTGCAATGCTTTTATTTTTTTGTTTGATTTTAAATCAATTGCTTCAACAGGAAAGAAAACTAATACTTCTTTCAACCCAGTAGTAAACTCTGCTTTTATATTCCAATCCTTGTTTACTTGCATGATTTCTGCGTTCTCGATAAATTGGCGGGCTTCAGAATTCTTATTTTGAGAATAGTTTTTTGTTATTGCAAAGAGAAATAATAATAGAGCAAACAGTTTTTTCATTTTAAAAGTTATTGTTAGTTTAGTATGGTTTTCAAAACTAAGTACTTAAAATCTAAATACATTACGGAAAACCGTAAACGATATTATGAAAACCAAAACCCTAGCCCTGATAGAAGCGGCATCCTTTTTAGGCAAACGAAAACTTCTTGATTAAAAACGAGACTTCCTGCCTGAAAAGATATAGCGTCCCGAAGCCTCGGGATCAGGAAATAGCTCCTAAAAACAATCGTAATTCCACTAAATTTTTACCTCAAAAAACACAAAAAATCAACACTAGAATTTTCCACAAAAATTTCGTAATTTTGCACTCCAAATAAAAGGGATTATACAATGTTAGATAAACTTCAATATGTAAAGCAGCGTTTTGACGAGATTTCGGATTTGATTATTCAGCCTGATGTTATTGCAGATCAAAAGCGTTATGTACAGCTTAACCAAGAGTATAAAAGTATTAAAGCTCTGGTTGACAAAAGAGAAGAATACATTCTTGTTCTGGCAAACATTGACGAGGCAAACGAAATTATTGCCGACGGAAGTGATGCAGATATGACCGAAATGGCAAAAATGCAGCTGGATGAAGCAAAAGAGCGTTTACCGCAGCTTGAGGAAGAAATCAAATTTATGCTGATTCCAAAAGATCCTGAAGATGCTAAAAACGTTATGGTGGAGATTCGCGCGGGAACGGGTGGAGATGAAGCGAGTATTTTTGCAGGAGATTTGTTTAGAATGTATACCAAATATTGCGAAAACCGTGGCTGGAGAGCTTCTGTTGTAGATATGAACGAAGGAACTTCCGGAGGTTTTAAAGAGGTAATCTTTGAAGTTTCGGGAGAAGATGTTTACGGAACTTTGAAGTTTGAAGCAGGTGTACACCGTGTACAACGTGTTCCTCAGACAGAAACGCAAGGTCGTGTGCATACGTCTGCTGCTACTGTAATGGTTTTACCGGAAGCGGAGGAGTTTGATGTTCAGATCGATATGAACGATGTTCGTGTAGATTTCTTCTGTTCGTCTGGACCTGGAGGACAATCTGTAAATACTACGAAATCGGCTGTACGTTTAACGCACATTCCAACCGGTTTGGTGGCGCAGTGTCAGGATCAGAAATCGCAGCACAAAAATAAAGATAAAGCGTTGACCGTTTTACGTTCTCGTTTGTACGAAATGGAACTGGCCAAAAAAGAAGCCGAAGATGCTACAAAACGTACGTCTCAGGTAAGTTCTGGTGACCGTTCTGCTAAGATTCGTACGTACAATTATGCACAAGGTCGTGTTACAGATCACAGAATTGGTCTGACACTTTACGATTTAGGAAACATTATGAATGGTGATATTCAGAAAATCGTTGCCGAACTGCAATTGGTTAACAATATGGAGAAATTGAAAGAAGCTTCAGAAGTTTATTAAAGGTTCAAAGTTACAAAGTCGCAAATGTTTAAAGGTTTTTTGGAATCTTGTAAATATTAAAGCCGGACATTTTTTGTTCGGCTTTTCTTATTTGGTTTAAAAGTAGAGCTTTAAAGCAAGAGTGAGAACTTAATTGGCGATTTTTAGTTCCGAACCTTAGGGGATAGTTTGTTTGAATCTCAAATAAAAAGGGTTTTTCTTATAATTTTTAAACTGTTAAAAAAAAGTTAATATAAATAGATGGAAAACGTTGGCGCCTTAGTATCTTAGCTTTTCATAAACTAAAAATAAACCAACCAATCTATTTTTTTATGAAGAGAACTTTACTTTTATTTTGCTTCTTTGGAAGCTTTTTTTATGGCCGATCGCAATCTTATCTTGGTTTTAGAGATGATAATTATGCCGGGATTCAGTCTGCCTTGTTTAATCCTTCTAACATAGTCGATTCTAAGTACAAGGCCGATGTTACGATTTTCTCTGCCAGCGGGACGGGTCAGAATGATTTGTACGGTGTTAACTTTGCCGACATCCTTGACGGCGGTTACGATCTGGATACTGAAGCAACCAAAAATTTCAAATCGAACAACAGAGGAAATTTTAATTTTGATATTCTGGGGCCTTCCGTTATGTTTAATATTGATCCTGTGCACAGCGTTGCTATTTTTACACGTGTACGAAGTGTTACCAACCTTACGGATATAAATGGCCAGCTGATTGATGAGGTAAATAAGAATGTGGATTTTTCGGAGAGTTTCATGATTGCTGGCGGAAATCCGAATGGCGTTACAAATTCCTGGGCAGAAATTGGTGCGAGTTATGCAACAGTTTTATTAGATCGCGACGATCACTTTGTGAAAGGTGGAATAACCCTGAAATATCTAATGGCAGGAGTGAATGGCTATATCAACGGAAACGATCTAAGCGTGGTTTTTAATAAGAACGAAGCTAATCCACAGTTGAGTGAATATTATTCGACAGGAACCATGAAAACGGCTGCAAGTTACGATTACGAAAATGGCGACGACCCCAAATTTGATATGAGTTCAGCAGGAGTAGGATTGGACCTGGGCTTTACCTACGAATATCGTACAAACTGCCATACTTGTGTTGGAAACCGCTATAAATTTAAAGCTGCAGCTTCGATAACCGATATTGGTAAACTGAATTACAACAATATTATCGAAAACACATATAATGTAAATGGCCGCGTCACGCAGGATGATATTGAAAATGCTGAAGATATTTTTGAATTTTTTGACACCAATTACACCAAAACTTCTTCCAGAAAAGGGGTAAAAGCTAATTTGCCAACAGCATTGCATACCAACTTTGACTGGAATATTGATAATAAATTCTACCTCAATCTAAGCGGTGATTTCAATATGGTAGATGCAAAGAAGATAAACAGTACTGCCATTGCCAATTCGGTTACGTTTACGCCCAGATATGAAACAAGACAGTTTAGTTTCTATGTTCCTTTAACGTATTTGCAATACAGCGGTACTCAGATTGGTGCCGGTTTTAGAGCCGGCCCGTTGTTTATTGGCTCAGGAACGCTTTTTACCAATCTGTTTTCCAATACTTCAAAGGGATGTAATATCTATGCCGGTTTAAAGCTGCCGATTTATCAAAATTATAAATAAGGGGTCAGAGGTTCAGAGGTTCAAAGGTTCAGAGGAAAGTCTGTCGAATGTTGGAAGAAAAATTATAGAGAAAGTTGAGACTTTGTTGCTTTGTCACTTTGAACCTTTGAGCCTTCGAACCTTTGAGCCTAATAAAAAAAGCAGAACATACCTAAAAGGTACATTCTGCTTTTTTTTGTATATATATCACGGTCTTATCTTCATTAATCGCTTTCCCCAAAAAGCGTATAATGAAAGTTAGATGCCTAAAAATACTCTTGTGTATTCAAAACATTTATATAGATTAGAGTACATGTATACGCCGTTTTTCAAAATTATATCGCTAAACTTTTCCATAATAATTAAATATTAAGTTTGACAATTACTCTTTAAGATGGTTCATATTGTGATGTTTCTTTCAAATCTGGTTCATCAGCTGAATCATGATGTGGTTTAGAAACAAGTTTGGTAACAATTTGTTGAATAAGTGAGCCCAAAAGTCCTTTGAACATTGAGTCTCCTTTGCCAACAATAAATCTCTTCGCCAAAAACCCGATTCCGATACTAATTGCCGATTGTGCTATTTGGCCTTTAAAACCAGCCGTTTCGTTAATTTCCTCGACGGTATTTCGAATTAAGTTAAGAGGTTTTAAATTCTCCTTGATCTCATCGATATGATCTTTTATAGCGCACCATTCGGTATCCTGACGAACTTCTAATTCATTAATTTTCTGATTTAACTGATCAATAGTGTAAATAGCCTCCATAGTTAGTCTTTTATATATTAATGATTAAATCAGTTTTTAGTTTCTTTTAGAATACTTGAAATAATAGTATTTCCAATTGGTGTTTTTATCAGTTTATGATGAGATTTTACAACTATAACAGCAACAATCAAATAGAATAGCGCCATAATAAAAAAGCCGTAATAGTACTCTCCAAGTTCTTTTCCTACCCATAAGCTAATTCCTATATTAAGAAACAGGGTAAAAAATGCAACAACAATTCCGATTGCAATCTTAGATGCTAATGATGATACACCATCGGCCACTGAACTTACTGTTTTTAGTTTTAGTAATTCTAAACTTGTTTTAGCATAGTTTTCAGCTTTTTCATAAAGATTAAGATTCTCGTTTGTTGTTGCATTTGGTTCCATGATATAGGGTTTTATGGTTTGAAAATTTCACTAATTAATTGTCTTCAATTAATAGTTTGATTTTACTGTTTTAGCTTCATCTTTCATTGTGTTGAAGTCATCTTTAACTTGATTAAGTTTAGATTTTCCTTCTTCGATAATATCTTTACCATTTGAAGTAATTGTGCTTACAACACCGTCAAATTTTGTTTTAAAGTTATCTCCGTAATCTTTTGATTTATCTTTGATTTTTTTTCTAGTGTTTGATCCTTTGTCCGGTGCAAACAATACTCCGATAAATGCTCCCGCCGCTGCGGCTCCTAATATTCCTAAAATTGTGCTACTTGCTTTCATAATAATTGATTTAGTTATTAATATTAATATTTGTTGATTTTATAATTGTGTTTAAATTTCCCGACCTTTAATAAGTCTAAGTAATACTGCGATAATGGCAATCACTAACAGTACGTGAATAATGCTTCCAAAACTGTAAACAAAGAACCCTAAAGCCCAAAGTATTACCAGAATCACTGCTATTGTATATAATAAGTTTGACATGGTTTTTTATTTTAGTGGTTTGTAATTAATTTTCTTAGTTTAATTTATACGATACATATAAATTTAAACTGCTGTTTTTTGCATCTGGAAACGTGTATGTTGTTCCTGCAACAGTTCTTTCTTTACCAACAGTTGTTAAACCATAGTTGTAACGTAATCCGATACTAATTGGATTGAAATCAACACCCACACCTGCAGCGATACCAGCGTCAAATTTGTTAAGATCGTCTCTGTCAATATCCTGATCAAAATCGATATCTCCACTTCCGCTTATTTTAGAACTTACTAAGTAAGAAGCGTATCCACCAGCGTGAATATTAAAGTTTTTAGTTACATTTACTCTCACTAACAAAGGAACTTCGATATAGTTTAATCTAAATTTCGCATCTCCCTGAGCAAAAGCATTGTTATATTCCAATTCAGCACCTTTTGTAGTAAACAAAACCTCTGGCTGAATAGCTACCATATCAGAGATAGGAAGTGTAGCGTAAACCCCGGCGTTAAAACCGTACAAAACGTTGTTGTCATCTACATCGTCACCACTATTATATAAGTTTGACATGTTAAATCCTCCCTTTACCCCGAATTCGGTAGTTACATTAGTGTCCTGTGCATGCAGCATTCCAAATGAAGCTGTTAAAAAAAGTGTTAAGGCGCATAAAAAATTGTTTTGCATTTTCATGATAAAATAATTTAGTTAATAGATAATAATTAAAGGCTTTTACTCGCTTTGTTTAATAATTCGTTCAGTTTCTCTTAAGAGCTTAAATTGTTCCGGCAAAAATCTCAGAACCAGTTCCAGAATTTTTTTATCATTTGTTTCTCTGGAAATTGTCTCAAGCAAATCTATCTGACTACATAACTTTTCCTGCATTGCATATAAATACACATTATTAAAATCGTTTTCTTTTGCATCAATGAGGTTGTACAGGTCTCTTTTATGCGTTCCGTCGATTTCAGTAATTACAATGAGCTTTGATGTTGCCAGTCTGGTTATTTCATCAAGAAATTGATTTTGTTGAATTTCGATTCTCTTACTTAATTCCTGAACAATAACGTCTGAACTTTTTTGTTGTGCAATTTGACTTTTAGAGATAATTGATGTACTTACATTCACCGATGATATAAAAAAAAACACTTCTGTTTCTTCTTTCTCTGTCTTTGCAAAAGTCTGCGCTTTTAAAGATTTTTCTATCGGATTTACTTTCCTGCAAGAACTCAAGCAGACCGTTAATACAGATAAGAAAAAGACACTGAAAAATGCAGTCTTTACAGGGGGAATTGTTTTCATTATTACTTCCTAAAGTATTACATTACAAAGATGCTAACGAATGCAAGATTTTGCTTTACAGCATAAAAAATAAACGTTATATAATTCCCACAGCGGGCTTATATAACGTTTTTTATGTGTTTTTAGGGTAAAATTTAGTCGGGAAGAAACACTGTAAATACGGAGCCTTTACCTACAATACTATCGGCTGTAATATGACCTTTATGGTTCTCTACAATCTTTTTGCAAATGGCTAGTCCGATACCTGTTCCCGGATAATCTGTTTTGGAATGAAGACGCTGAAAAAGCACAAATATGGTTTCTTTAAATTGAGGATCAAATCCCATTCCGTTATCTGTAAAAATAATTTTATGATACTTCTTTACAGACTGATCCAATATTCCGGAATAATCACTTGCCAATACTTTTTCGCTTGTGATTGTAATTTCGGGTTCAACATCCGGCTGACTGTATTTTAAAGAATTCCCTATAAGGTTTATAAACAATTGTTCGATCTGATATGGAATTACAGAAAGCTTTGGAAGTCGGTTCGTTTTGATAACCGCCTTTTTTTCTTCGATTATTTCAGCCAATTCAGATTCTGCATTGTCTAAGAGTTCATTTAGATTAACCTTAATGAATTCTTTTTTGGTAGTGTTGGTTCTCGAAAACAAAAGTAAATCGTCAATTAAAACCCGCATTCTTTTAGCAGAAGTTTCAATTTTGCCGATGTAATTTTTAGCACTTTCAGACATCACAGATTTATCTGCTTCTGAAACCCTCGAGATAAAAGTCTGAATTTTTCGGAGTGGTTCCTGCAAATCATGACTTGCAACGTGATTAAAGGAGGCTAATTCTTTATTGCTTTTTTCTAATTCTTTATTACGTTCCTGAAGTTCTATATTGAGAAGATGTTCGTCTGTAATATCGAAATTAATGCCTAAAAGAATTTTACTTCCCTGCTGATCCGTCAGTAATTTTCCGGTTGTTTTAAAATAACGAATTTCAAAATCAGGACGAATAATTTTATAATATACAAACGGAAGCTGTTTTTTTTCTACAATTCCGTCGATAGCTTGTGCAACAGATTCTTTATCGTCAGGATGTACATATTTTAAAAGTGTCGCTTTATTCGGAGTAAAAGAATTGGGCTCCAGTCCCAATAAACGAAATTGATTGTCTGAATAATCGATTTTATCCGAATCGAGATCCCATTGCCAGGTGCTGAATTTTCCGATATTTTCAGATTCTGACATTAATCCGCCGGAAATTAAAAGCTTTTTATTGTATACTTTCAGGCGTTCAAAATCACGGCTAATCTGGCGGTAGGCCAGTAAAATGAAACACAAAGCCACTAAAAATAATGAAATGGAAAATAGCGGACTTAATGAAATTTCGGCGTCATAGATCTTAAGTCTTTTTTTGAGATAAGCTTTTTCAATGTCATTCATTTCGTCAACCTTAAAACGGATGTTTTCCATTAAGATCCTTCCGCCAAACATATGGTTGTCCAGTTTTCGCTTGTCGTATGTTTTCGGATCACTGTATTTTAAACAGTTTTCAAAAGAAACAAAGCGCTGGGTAATGAGTTTGAAAAGTTTTTGAAGGTTTTCCTGCTGTTCGGGATTATCGGCAGTCAGTTTTTTTAGGGTAATAAAAGAAGTATTAACCTTGTCACGAGAATAAATATAAGGAGTTAAAAAACGGGCATTACGAGTGATAATATATCCTCGTTGGCCCGTTTCTGCATCTTTAATAGCCGACATTAATCGTTCGAGCTGGATGTTTATTTCGTAAGTATGCATAACCACTTTACTTGATTCGTTCAAGTCCTGATTATGTTTGTAAGCAATTGAAGAAAGAAATAACAGAATGAAAACTGCGATTACAAAAATAACTCTCAATGAGTTTGAAGAATTAAAATTTGGGATCCATTTCATTGGTGTGCTCTTATTTTAGTCGCAGCAAGAAATTATCACGGTTTAAACCAGAGGTGTGATAGTGCCAGTTTACTGTCACGACTTCATTAATTATTTTTTTAAGCGTATTGAAATCACTTGGCTTTTTAATATAAATATTAGCTCCCTGAATAAATGTATCTTCTATATCTTCCTCAGATGAAGAGGTTGAGTAAATGGCAATAATTATATCTTTTAAATGATCCGTTTTTTTAATTTCGATTAAACATTCTTTTCCTGTTTTTTTAGGCATATTTAAATCGAGAAATAAAATATCCGGAAGTTTATTGTCTGGGTTCAGTAAGTGATCCATTAACTGCATACCATCATGTACGAAATTGACATTGGTTTGGATTTTTATTTCCTCAAAAGCATCTTTAAAGAAAAGACGGTCATCTTCATCATCATCAGCCAATAAAATGTGTAATGCGTTTTTTTGCATTTGAATATGGGTATTTAGGTTTTATTTTAAATTTTCTCTTCGTTTCTTAATAATTCTCTGAAAGGCAGAGGGAGTTATTCCGGTTGTGTTTTTAAACTGCGTGCTCAAATGCGCTACGCTGGAGTAATTTAGTAAAAAAGCAATTTCCGTCAAACTCATTTCATTAATAATTATTAACTGTTTTGCTCTTTCGATTTTCTGTAAAATGATAAAGTTTTCTATAGAAGAATAAGTTACTTCCGAGAAAACGTTAGATAGATAACCATAACTGTGATTTAACTTCTCAGCTAAAAACACAGAACTTTTATAATTATTGCTGTCGTCCATAAATACAAGTTCGATAATAGCGTCTTTTATTTTTTGGACTAATACACTTTTTTGATTTTCAACTACTTCAAAACCACACGGGACCAATTTATTTTTTAAATTTTCCAGTGCTTCGGCATCAAGGTTGTCTTCAATTTCAATTTCACCAAATCCCAGAGTGGTAAAGTTTATGTTATTTTGTTCCAGGTTTTGTTTTAAATAAAGAGAACAGATTGTGTTAATGTCGAACTTTATAAATAGTTTCATTTTATAGAAATTTGGTTAAAGATACTTAATTTATTTGGTGTTTTTAATTTTAATTGTGGTAGAATTACAAGTAAATTTGTTTTTTTGACTAAATTATCAAAAAAATACCGCCTAATATTTTTACTAGACGGTATTTCCCTGATTGAGTTGCAAGGATTTACAAATCTGACAGAATCTGATGAAATTCTTCTTTAGTTTTACCTAATTTTTGCTGAAGTCTTCCGTACATTTCATCTTCTTTTCCTTCTGCAAACATCAAATCGTCATCTGTAATTTCTGCATATTTTTGTTTCAATTTTCCTTTTAACTCATTCCAGTTTCCTTTTATCTCAGTAGTATTCATGATATCTTGCTTTAAATTAATGTTGTGTAAAATTGCAAAAACGCAATCGAAATTCTGTTACATTTATTCCGATGACTGTTGCATAATTTTCATTTTTTAACTTATAATACTTGATTTTACTGCACACACGGAGCATCACTAATTAGTAATAATTTTAAATAAATATAATAATTTTTACATTATTATAGAACTGCTGTTGTCAGAGATTCAAAACTTTTCATTCTGCAATCATATAAATCTTGATATATTCTTTCATATATTATGCGAGATATGACAGAAATCCAATGTCGGCCTAATTTGGAAAACCAATTTTATTATTTGTAATTTTGCAGCACTAGTAAAACACAGTATGACAACACAACAACTACACGAACAAATCCTTCTGAAAAAATCATTTTTATGCGTTGGTTTGGATCCGGATCTCACTAAAATTCCGGCTCATTTATTAGAAACAGAAGATCCTATTTTTGAATTTAATAAAGCCATAATCGATGCAACGCATGATCTGACTGTTGGTTACAAACCTAATACAGCATTTTTTGAAGCATATGGAATAAAAGGATGGATGTCTTTGCAGAAAACCATCAATTATATCAATGAGAATCACCCTGAAATTTTTACCATTGCCGATGCAAAACGCGGTGATATAGGAAATACTTCAAGCATGTATGCAAAAGCTTTTTTTGAAGATTTGAATTTTGATAGTGTAACCGTTGCGCCCTATATGGGAAAAGATTCGGTTGAGCCTTTTTTAGCTTTCGAAAATAAACATACCATCATGCTGGCTCTGACTTCAAATGAAGGAGCTTTTGATTTTCAGACTTTAGAGGTAAACGGGAATGAATTATATAAACAAGTTTTGGAAACTTCTAAAAGCTGGAAAAACAGCGAAAACCTCATGTACGTTGTGGGCGCTACAAAAGCAGAGTATTTTACAGAAATTAGAAAAATCGTTCCTGATAGTTTCTTGCTCGTTCCGGGTATTGGCGCTCAGGGTGGAAGTCTGTCTGAAGTCTGCAAATACGGAATGAACGATAAAATAGGTCTTTTAGTAAATTCTGCCAGAGCAATTATTTACGCTTCAAAAGGAACAGATTTCGCAGAAAAGGCAAGAGAGGAAGCTTTGAAAGTGCAGGAAGAAATGGCTTCGATTATAGCTAATAAATAAGTTTTCTTTGTTTCAGGTTTAAAGTTTCAAGTTGCTACGCTTTGAGATTTTTTACGCACATAGCGTAATCCTTGCGAACTTTGAGGTTAACTCAACGCCCCAACAACTTGAAACAAAGAAAACCTGAAACCAAATTTCAATGAAACAAATAAAAGATCAGATAGGAACTTTGCATTCTTTTGAAGCAACTCCAAAACGCGTAATTACACTAGTTCCGTCTCAAACAGAATTACTGTATGATTTAGGTCTGGAAGAAAAAATAATCGGAATTACAAAGTTCTGTGTTCATCCGTTTCATTTAAAATCTACCAAAAAGATTGTTGGAGGTACAAAGAAAGTTCACTTTGAAAAAATTAAACTTCTTGAGCCGGATATTGTTATTTGCAACAAAGAAGAAAATACAGAAGAAATTGTAAAACAATTAAGTGAAATTTGTCCGGTTTGGGTCACCAACATTATCTCTGTTGAAGATAATTTTCAGATGATTTCAGATTTCGGTCAGATCTTCAATTGCAGGACCGAAGCCCAAAAGTGGAACGACAAACTGACTTTCGCCCTGAGCGATTTTAAAAAGTATATTCAGAATACAGAAATTAAAAAAGCAGCTTATTTTATTTGGAAAGATCCGTACATGGTTGCAGGAGATAACACTTATATAAATGAATTGCTAAAACTAAATCACTTTGCCAATATTTATCAGGATAAGGGCCGTTATCCGGAAATCGAGTTAAAGAAAATCCGTCTGGAAGGAGACCCTGATCTTGTTTTTCTTTCATCAGAACCTTATCCTTTTAAAGAAGAAGATGCTTTTGAGATTGGCCGTTTTACCCATCATGCCAAAACCGTTTTTGTAGACGGCGAGATGTTCTCGTGGCATGGAAGCCGGCTATTAAAAGCTTTTACGTATTTTAAACTGCTGCATGAACGTTTAAAGAATTAATTGAATGAATTTCTAAATTCTAAAGGTGAAATACTGGTTTTACTTTTAAATAATTTATTAAAGGACTGCGGATATTCAAATCCTAACGAATAGGCTGTTTCGCTCACACTTAAAGAAGTGGTACTCAAAATTTCTTTAGCTTTTTCGATGATTTTATTATGGATGTGGTGCTGTGTGCTTTGTCCTGTTACCGAACGAAGCATATCGCTCAGGTAATTAGGAGAAACATTAAGTTCATTCGAAATGTAAGCTACAGTTGGTAAACCAAATTTCTGAACTTTATCACTTTCAAAATAATCAGCAAGTAAGGTTTCCAAATTGGATAAAAGTGTATGATTGGCGGTTTTTCGTGTAAGAAATTGTCGGTTGTAAAAACGATTGCAGTAATTCAGAAGTAATTCGATATGTGAAATCATAACATCCTGACTAAATGCATCTATAGAAGAAAGATATTCCTGCTCTATATTTTCCATAATTCCGATAATCATATTTTCTTCCTTTTCAGAAAGATGTAAAGCTTCGTTTACGGCATACGAGAAAAAACCAAACTCTTTAATGTTTTTAGCCAAAGCGTAATTCTTAATAAAATCAGGATGAATTACCAACATTGCTCCGTATACATATGTGACAGCGGGAACTTCGGTCGAAATAATCTGTCCCGGTCCCATAAAGGTCATTACGCCTTCATCAAAATCATAATAATTTTGTCCGTAACGCATCTTTCCTTCAAATCCCTTTTTTATAGAAATTGTATAAAAATCATATATAACAGATTTAAAATTATCTTCAAACTGGCAGCTTATCTGTCTAAGATTTACAAAACTCACCAAAGGATGTTCGGGTTTTGGAATTTTAAGTAAAGTATGTAATTCAGATATAGAATGTATTTTGTGCGGAATCATGGTTTCTTTTTTCATAGCTTAATATTTTAAGAATATTTAAAACAGGAAAAGCATTGTAAAGATAACTTTTCCTGTAGACTTATTGGTTTACAAATCAACTTGTCCCATTCCGACAGCATCGTAACGATCCCCGGTAATTGTTCCGATTGGTATTATGCTCTCAAGTCTGTGTAATTCTTCTTGGCTTAAAATGAGTTGCGCGGCAGCAATATTTTCTTCCAGATATTTTACTCTTTTAGTTCCCGGAATTGCGATAAAACATTTTGAAGTTATCCAGGCCAATGCCAATTGAGATGCTGTACAGTTTCTTTCGGTGGCAATTTCTTTTATTTCGTTCAAAAGTGTAATGTTTTTATAAAACTGCTCACCCTGAAAACGCGGAATAGATCTTCTAAAATCATTTTCGGGGAAATCTTCGGGATGCTGAATTTCGCCGGAAATAAAACCTCTTCCCAAAGGAGAATAAGCAACAAATCCGATATTTAATTCTTCTAAAGTTTTTATAGTTCCATTTTCTTCCACATTTCTTTCAAAAAGAGAATATTCGGTTTGTACCGCAGTTAGAGAATGAATGCTATGTGCTTTTCGAATGGTTTCAGATGAAACTTCAGAAAGCCCGATATAACCCACTTTTCCCTCTTTAACTAATTCTGCCATAGCAGCAACGGTTTCTTCAATTGGAGTATCAGGGTCAAGTCGGTGCAGATAATAGAGGTCAATATAATCTGTCCCTAAGTTTTTGAGCGAACGTTCTACCGCTTTTTTAACGTATTCCTTCTTGCCATTAAACTGCCACGTAAGCTGCTCGTTATCATCGATCTCATAACCAAATTTTGTAGCAATGGTGTAGGCATCACGATTTCCTTTAATGGCTTTTGCAATTAATCTCTCGTTAAGAAGTGGTCCGTAAAGATCTGCAGTATCCAGAAAGTTTCCACCCAATTCCAGGGAACGGTGAATAGTTTTGATAGATTCTGCCTCATCAGCTTTTCCGTAAATGTCATTTCCGGCAATAGTAGTCATTCCCATGCAGCCAAGACCAATATTCGGAACGATAAGTCCCTGATTTCCTAATTTTATTTTTTTGATACCTTCCATGATTTTTGTTTTAAATATTAACTAACACAAAGATCCGTCAGACGTATTGTATTAGAGTATCCAAATCTCTTGTAGTTGTATCCGAAATGAGGGGGAAGAGTTTTTTTGTTTCAGGTTTTAAGTTGGGGGAGCGTATAATTAATGGAAATTCGCAACGTAGATATTCCTGTTTTGAAAACCTTGTATATTAACTATGGAAAAAATGCTGAATTTGCGATTAAATTTAAGTTCAAAGTAAAACAACCTGTAACTTAAAACCCTGAAACAAAAAATAACAAACTAGTATAAAAAAAGAATGCCGGCATCTCGAAGACGCCGGCATCATTTAACTAACCAAAACCAAAATAATAAATAACCAGTTTATTACATTACAAAGGTCAGATATAAATCAACGTATTGCTGTTAAGGTTTTGTTATTACTTTGTTGGAACTACGTTAAGATTTTTCGAATCGATGTTTTGAGCATTTTGTAGTATTAAATAATTTTTGGCTATTAAAATATAATAACAATCAATTTTGATTATAGAATTGATGGTGTTTAGTTTGTATATTTGATAAAACATTAAAAATCAGCAAAATGGATTCAAACAAAAAATTAACAACTGCAACCGGAACGCCAGTTCCTGATAATCAAAACATTCAAACAGCAGGACCCCGCGGACCTGTTTTACTTCAGGATTTTTGGTTCTTGGAAAAGATGGCGCATTTTGACCGTGAAGTGATTCCGGAACGAAGAATGCATGCGAAAGGATCTGGTGCTTACGGGACTTTTACAGTGACACACGATATTACCCAATACACAAAAGCCGATTTATTTTCGGAAATTGGTAAACAGACAGAAATGTTTGTACGTTTTTCGACAGTTGCAGGAGAAAGAGGAGCAGCTGATGCGGAAAGAGACATACGCGGTTTTGCTATGAAATTTTATACTAATGAAGGAAATTGGGATTTGGTTGGAAACAATACTCCGGTTTTCTTTTTTCGTGACCCGATGAAATTTCCGGATCTAAACCATGCTGTTAAACGTGATCCAAGAACCAATTTAAGAAGTGCTGATAATAATTGGGATTTTTGGACTTTGTTACCGGAGGCTTTACACCAGATTACAATTGTAATGAGTGATAGAGGAATTCCGAGATCGTACAGGGAAATGCACGGATTTGGAAGTCATACTTTTAGTTTTATAAATGCACAAAACGAAAGACACTGGGTAAAATTTCATCTCGTTTCCCAGCAGGGAATAGAAAATTTGTCTGATGAAGAAGCCGCTTTATTAGTAGGAAGAGACCGCGAAAGTCATCAAAGGGATTTATTTGATGCTATTGAGAACGGTAATTTCCCAAAATGGAAAATGTTTGTTCAGATTATGTCAGAAGAACAGGCAAAAACCTATCGTTTTCATCCATTCGATTTAACTAAAGTTTGGTTAAAAGGTGATTTTCCTTTGATTCCGGTTGGAGAATTTGAATTGAATAAAAATCCGGAAAATTATTTTGCAGAAGTAGAACAGGCTGCGTTTAATCCGGCTCACGTGCCACCGGGAATAGGTTTCTCTCCTGATAAAATGCTTCAGGGACGTTTGTTTTCTTACGGAGATGCACATCGCTACCGTTTAGGCGTAAATAATTATCAGATTCCGGTAAATGCTTCAAGATGTCCTTACAATACATTTCACAGAGACGGAGCAATGCGTGTCGACGGAAATAACGGAGGCCGTAAACACTATGAACCAAACAGTTTTGGGGAATGGCAGGATCAGCCCGAACTAAAAGAACCGCCATTGGCCATCTATGGAGATGCTTATGCGTATAATTTTAGAGAAGATGACAATGATTATTTTACGCAACCGGGACTTTTATTCCGTTTACTTACGGATGAGAAAAAAGAGCTTTTATTTGCAAATACAGCAGGACAAGTTGGAGGAGCCCAGAAATTTATTCAGGTTCGTCATATCAGAAACTGCTATAAAGCAGATCCTGCTTACGGAGAAGGAGTGGCAAAAGCTTTAGGCATGACCATGCAGGAAGTTGAAAATTTTGACGACCCAAGATTAGGAATTGTAACCAGATAAGGTTTAGAGATTGAGAGTCACAGGCTCAAAAATTCTAAACAATATAAATATAAAACCCGACAGCATATAAATCCTGTCGGGTTTTTGTATTTAAATAATAAGCAGCAATTATATTTGTTGCTATATTCACCTGATCCTTTCTGCTACGAAAAAACTACTGTTTTGTTGCTGTACACCATTGTTTTTCTTTCTGCATGCAATTTAATGGCACGCGCTAAAACAATTCTTTCCAGATCACGTCCTTTCATTATGAAATCTTCTACAGAATGTATATGAGAAACTCTCGCAATATCCTGTTCGATAATCGGGCCTTCATCTAATTCCTCTGTCACATAATGACTTGTTGCGCCAATAATTTTTACACCGCGTTTAAAAGCAGAATGATAAGGTTTTGCACCCGGAAAAGCGGGCAGGAAAGAATGGTGAATGTTGATGATTTTATTTTCGTAAAGTGAAATCAGTTTCGGGGTAATAATCTGCATGTATCGAGCCAAGACGATAAAATTGATCTCATATTTTTTTAAAAGTTCAATTTGTCTGCTTTCGCCCTCTTCTTTATTGTCTTTGGTAAAAGGGACATAATGAAACGGAATATCAAAACGTTCTGCAATTGACCTTAAATCATTATGGTTACTCACAATCAGCGGAATTTCGACATTGAGTTCACCTGCGCTGTAACGCCCTAAAATGTCAAACAGACAATGATCGTACTTCGAAACAAATAAGGCCATTTTAGGTTTTTGTTCCTGGCTGTATAAATCCCATGACATATCAAATCCGGTCGCCAGCGTTTTTTCAAAATCTTCTTTGAGACTTTCAATTGTAATTTGAGAATTGGTAAACTCACATTCCAGCCGCATAAAAAAAACATTTTGCTCCACATCAACATGTTGGTCAATATAAGTGATGTTTCCCTCGACATTTGCGATAAACGTAGTAACAGAAGCGATTATGTTTTTTTGATCTTTACAGTGAATTAATATGGTTATTTTCTGCATTTTTGGTTGGTTTTTGGTGAGTTAGCAATAAGATGCCAAGACTCAAGTTTTTTTACTTAGAAACTTAGAGATTTAGCGAATTATTTTCGATCCTGCAGCGCAAAAACACTTTTTAATAAAGGCGTCGTCCTTGCAGAAATATTATTTCGGATTTCTTTTTCCTCAACGGCAATCATTTTAAATACACCAGACAAAGCCTGATTTGTAGTATAATCGGTCAGATCTGGATTCACTTTCTTTACCAGCGGAATGGTATTGTATTTATTGATGATTTTTGTCCACACCACATCAGCACCAACCTTAGCAAAAGAGTTTTTAATAACCGGATTAAATTTTCCGTACAAAGCTGTTGTTGTACTATTTTGAAGATAACTTGTCGCGGCAATGTCGTTTCCTAATAATATGTTTTTAGCATCTGTAAAAGTCATATTTTTTACAGCGGTAACAAAAATTGGAGTTGCTTCTTTTACAGCATCTTCGGCGGCGCGGTTTAGCATTTTGATCCCTTCATCTGCCAGAGAGCCTAAGCCCACTTTTCTCAAAGTAGCATCTACTTTTTGTAATTCTTCTGGCATTAAAATTTTGACCGCCTGATTTTTATAAAACCCGTCTACTGCGGTTAATTTACTTACTTGTTGAGTAATTCCTTTATTTAAAGCTTCTTTAAGTCCCGAAGCAATATCTGCGCCGCCAACGCCCGGAATCTGCGATGAGATCTGAGGTAGTTGATTCAGTATTTGTGGTACCTGCGCACAGGAAGTAAGAGAAAATGTAACGGCTAATAGAAAAATCTTTTTCATCTGGAGTTTGTTTAAGTTTCAAAAATAGTACTTATTCAAAAATAAAGCCACTTTTTTATTTTACAGCCATTATCATTTTGTTTTAAAACAAACATTGCTGCTATAATTGCGTATCTCAATCCAAATGAAAAGAATAGTTATTTATAATTGATCAATCATTCTTCAATAAATTAATCTCTTCTTGTGTTGCATTTACACGGACGGATAATACATCATAAGTCCATTTGCCTTTTTTATGGGCGACGACAAATAAAATCCCAGTTCCTTTAGAACCTTTTATCGGAATTTCAACATCACAATTACCTGTTTCATTAGTGACATTAATTGTTCCCGAAGTCATTCCGTCTGATTCGATTGAAGTTCCTAATTTTTCAGTAACGAGTTTGTTTTTCCTAACTTCTTCCATTGCACCCTTATAAGCATCGGATTTTTCGATCATCGAAGTGACTTCAAAAAAAATGCCCGCTATAAAAAATCCAAAAATTAGTATTAAACTCAGACATCCCGTAGGTACAAACCATTTCCAGTTTCGATTCCACCAACTGGTTTTTACATTGTTATAATCTTCTTCCATAGTAGTTTTAATTTGCTGTCAGAAAGATACTTAATATTTTTTAACCTTTTGATTTGGAATCGTTTAAATTAAAAAATCATCTTATAAAGTAAGATGATTTTTAATTTAAATGTAATAAGAGATAACTAGTGGTTACTCCATGCAATTTCCTCTAAAGCTTTAGTATTACTAATCGCTTTGCTGACCTCTTGTTTTTTCATATCATCATTATCTCCGGTTCCTGTGCTTAAAGTCAGTTCTTTTGGGGTAGAAGGTTTTTTATCAAAAAGAGTAGCATATAATAAAACAGCCTGCATAAATCCGCCATCATTTAACAGATGTAAACTGTTTTCGCCATAGCGAAGATTATCTTTATTTCCTACTAAGTACTTATAACCCTTTTTTCCATTGTACGCATCATTTACAGCATCACCAACTTTTAATAATCCGGCATTTTTAACTGATTGGGTTACCGAAATGGCATTTTTGCGGATCTCATCAAGGTATTCTTTATATTCAGGATCTGTAAATTGGAGTGGAGACATCGCTTCGTAAATGTAAATGGCAACTCCCGGACTGTTTTTTTTAATTTTATCCACAATCATTTTTACATTTTCGACATATTTATCAGGTTCTGCCAATGCTACCGGTGTCGATTCCTGAAGAATAACATAATCATAATAATTTCCGTCTTTGTCGCTTTTACCAAAATAGGTTTCGGCTTCGGTCTTATGATCATTATAAACTTTATCAATAGAAACTCCCATTGTGACCAATTGATCAATATCCATTGGCTGATTGTTGGCCTTGCAAATCTCTCCAAATAAAACAGGAGAACTGACAAAGTATTCTGTGTGACTGTTTCCTATAAATAAGATTCGTGGTGTGCCCTCAGCTTTTGGAGCTTTAGGTTTAGTACTCTGATCTCCTGAAGCAGTAGTTGCACCGGATGCTTTCTCATTCGCAGATTTACTGTTACAGGAGGAAAGTAGTATTGCTGCAATACCTAAAAATAAAAAGTGCTTTTTCATTGTTTGTTTAATTTGAAATTGTGCTATAAAAAATTCAACAAATCTCATTTTAAACAATGACAGTTTTGACCACAAGACGTTTTTAAACTGACACTTTACGACAATAGTTTAGTGAAGGTATTGTAAGTTAGGATGGTAATCTGTGTTGTTGACATCTAGATCCTGTAAAATGATCTCTGTATAATCTTTTCCGCCTTTCAATAAGTAGAAAATGGATTTCATTATATAAATTGGCCCATACGGAATGAGACGCCAGCTTAAAGACAGATTCAAAAAGAAATGTTTTAAGGCGTATTTAAAAGTATTTTCGTGGGGACGAATAAAATAGATGTTAGAACTTTTAATTCTTCGTACCAGTCTGGAAATAGTGTACGGAAACATAACAAATCTGGCACCTTGCTGAACCAGAACGTTTATCTCAAACGTTGAAAGACCTTCTATATTATTTGTTTTCATAATATTGCGTTTTAAATATTACAAATAGTGGTATAATTATCTGGCAAAGTTCACACTATACTAAAAGTATATTTACCCCTAAAAGGTTTAAAAATGATAATCCAGGGTATTTCTTTCAAAGTATTAAAAATAAAAAGAGAGAATCATCACTTCATTGTGATCATTCTCTCTTCAATAAGTTGTATTTCGTTAATTTACATCAGCAGTGGCTGGTGCAGCTTCGGGGTTTAATTGTAAATCTCTTTCGTAAACATCCTGAAAGAAGCCAATTTCTCCATTCTCATTTACCAAAGAAGTGAAATAGGTAATAAAGATGGGTACTTTTTTAGAGAGTTTAAAACTATTTTCTGCTTTTCCGTCCATAGCTTTGTCAATCTTTTGTTGATTCCATTCCGGATAATCTTTTAACATCGCAACGGCTAATTCTTTTGCCAGTTTTACGTTGATACATCCGTGGCTGAAAGTTCTTTTTTCAAAATCAAACAACGTTTTAGATGGTGTATCGTGCATGTAAATATCATCTGCATTAGGAAACATAAATTTCACCAATCCCAAGGAATTATCAGGTCCCGGTTTTTGTCTTACCATTCCATTAACCATTTCCATATTATGATCGGCAAGATAATTTTTATCTGCAGCCATTTTTAATTTTAATTCGTTGTTTACGATACTTTGAGGAACTGTCCAATAGGGACTGAAAACGATTCTGTCAATTTCTCCGTTAAAAATAGTAGTTTTAGTTAATGGCGCTCCTACAAAAACAGGCGACGTTAATACTACTTTTCCATTTTTGACATATTTCATTTCGTATGACGGAACATTCACCAAAACGTATTCATCGCTTCCCGCCATCTGAGCAGAGATTTCACGGCATCTTTCCATATTCAGTCTCAATGTTTCCATTTTGTCTGCAATAGGAACGTTCATTTCCTTAATATGCTCTTCTGATAAAATATAGTTAGGTTTAAAACCATTACGGACTTTGTATTTCATAACAGCATCCATCAGTTCACGATCGTAAACATTGCTTTTCGAATCATTTTTCAAATCTCCTAACAGATATAATCGGGTTCTTACTTGTGCGATGGTGCTTGAAACGGCATCCGGACGCAAATCTTTATACGGAGTTTCTTCCGGAACAATTGGTTTCCATTTCTTAGATCGGTCCAGTTTTTTATATTGTCTCAATACAGTTTCTAATTTATAATACTGATCAAAACTAACAACTGCTTCTTCAGTAGAACTTTTAGCAGTTAATTCTTCTATGGTACTGTAATTTAAAAAATCTTTCAGCATGGCATCATAAGAAACTTTTTTCTTGGCGTCTTCAGTATTTTTTTTGGCGTATACAATATATAAGGAACTTAGAAGCATGTCTGCATCAGTTTTTGACAACTTCGTATCTGATGAAGCATCAAAAAGCTGATCGATTTCTTTTTGATACGGAATTATTAAATCGTTTGTACCTTTTGCTTTTTCATACAAAACAGTACCGAATTCGTTTATGTCTTCTTCATCGTACCAAATAGATCCTACAGTTCTGTTTTTATACAATGACATTACGTCTGATTTGTATTTTTTTAAATCTGAATATCTTTTGAAGAAGTCATTTTTAATTTCGCTGTCAACATCATCCGAATTAATGTTAACATTGGTTTCGTTTGATTTAATTTTATATCTAAAATCGTTACTTTCTACTCTGTTAAAAGAGGATACAAAAAAACTCAAACTTAAAATTAGGGTGAATGAATAAAATGTTCTCATTTTTTTAATTTTTACGTTATACTTTTTATGGTTAAGTTCTAGGTAAAAATTTGGGGCTTTTCTACCCTGCTAAATTACTCTACAAGGCTTCCAGACATGTTTTTAGATTTTATTTAAATGTTGCGAAATTGCCATGTTTTTAATCTTTCTTTAACAAAATCAATTAGTTACAAGAATTGTTACCTTTATAGAGCAAAAATCTTCAATCTTTTTCAAACATATTGAAAGGGTTTTGATCAAATATTAAAATATTTTGTAAATTGCCTCCTGAAAATTATCATATTCATAAAATGGAACAACAAAAAACATATATTCCTAAAAATAAAGTAAGAATTGTTACTGCTGCCTCATTATTTGACGGCCATGACGCTGCAATTAATATTATGCGACGTATTATACAGTCTACAGGCGTTGAGGTAATACACCTTGGTCACGACCGCAGTGTAGAAGAAGTGGTAAATACCGCTATTCAGGAAGATGCCAATGCCATTGCAATGACTTCCTACCAGGGCGGACACAATGAATACTTTAAATATATGTATGATTTGCTTCATGAAAAAGGTGCAGGACATATAAAAATTTTTGGTGGCGGAGGCGGGGTCATTTTGCCCAGCGAAATTGCCGAATTGCATGAATATGGAATTACCAGAATTTATTCGCCAGATGATGGACGGTCTTTAGGGCTTCAGGGAATGATCAATGATCTTGTAGAGCAATCTGATTTTCCTATTGGAAACGAATTAAACGGAGAAATCGATCACATCGAAAATAAAATTCCGACAGCGATTGCGCGATTGATTTCTTCTGCAGAAAATTTTCCCGAAATTGCAAAACCGGTTTTTGATAAAATTCACGAAAGTAATATAACTTCCAAAATTCCTGTTTTAGGAATTACAGGAACAGGCGGAGCAGGAAAATCTTCTTTGGTTGACGAACTGGTGCGTCGTTTTTTAATTGATTTTCCCGAAAAAACAATCGGATTGATTTCTGTCGATCCTTCTAAAAGAAAAACGGGAGGAGCACTTTTGGGTGACAGAATCCGTATGAATGCGATTAATAATCCCAGAGTTTATATGCGTTCGCTGGCGACCCGTCAGTCCAATTTGGCTTTGTCCAAATATGTAGCCGAAGCGATTCAGGTTCTAAAAGCGGCAAAATACGATTTGATTATTCTGGAAACCTCAGGAATCGGACAATCAGATACGGAAATTATGGATCATTCTGATGTATCCTTATATGTAATGACACCTGAATTTGGTGCAGCAACGCAATTGGAGAAAATCGACATGCTGGATTTTGCCGATTTAGTGGCTTTAAATAAATTTGACAAACGCGGTGCTTTAGACGCTTTACGCGATGTTAAAAAACAATACCAGCGCAATCATAATCTTTGGGATAAAAACCCCGACGAAATGCCCGTTTTTGGAACGATTGCTTCGCAGTTTAATGATCCGGGAATGAACACGCTGTACAAAGCAATCATGGATAAAGTGGTAGAGAAAACCGATTCTGACCTGAAATCGACTTTTGAAATTACCAAAGAAATGAGCGAGAAGATTTTTGTAATTCCGCCGGGAAGAACAAGATACCTTTCTGAAATTGCAGAGAATAACAGAAGTTATGATGAAACCGCACTTTCGCAGCAAAAAGTAGCACAGAAATTATATGGAATTTTCAAAACTATAGAATCGGTTTCCGGAAAAATACCGCAGATTACAAAAGCAGGAATTGACGATGAAAGTGTCTTCCTGAGCGGAGTGGAAGGACTTAGAGCCATCGAAACACATGACGAAAATAGAATCTTTTTAAATCTTTTACTGAATCAGTTTGATAAAGTAAAAATGGATTTAGATCCTTACAATTGGGAAATTATCCTGAATTGGGATGAAAAAGTGGCCAAATATAAAAATCCGGTTTACTCGTTTAAAGTTCGCGACAAGGAAATCAAGATCGCAACGCATTCTGAAAGTTTATCGCATCTGCAGATTCCGAAAATTGCTTTGCCGAAATACGAAGGCTGGGGCGATATCCTGCGTTGGAATTTACAGGAAAATGTTCCCGGAGAATTTCCTTTTGCTTCCGGATTGTATCCTTTTAAACGTGAAGGCGAAGATCCGTCAAGAATGTTTGCGGGCGAGGGCGGACCCGAAAGAACCAATAAACGTTTTCATTACGTAAGTGCCGGAATGCCGGCAAAACGTCTTTCGACTGCTTTTGACAGCGTAACTTTATACGGAAACGATCCAGATTTGCGTCCGGATATTTATGGAAAGATTGGAAATGCCGGAGTTTCGATCTGCTGTTTAGACGATGCCAAAAAACTCTATTCCGGTTTCGATTTAGTTCATGCTTTAACGTCAGTAAGTATGACTATCAACGGACCCGCGCCCATGTTGTTAGGTTTCTTTATGAATGCCGCGATCGATCAGCAATGTGAGATTTACATCAAAGCCAATGATTTAGAAAAAGAAGTTGAAGCTAAAATCAACAAAATATATAAAGACAAAGGAATTGAAAGACCAAAATACCAGGGCGATTTGCCGGAAGGAAATAATGGTTTAGGGTTGATGCTTTTAGGTGTGACCGGAGATGAGGTTTTACCTTTGGATGTTTATAATGATATAAAGGTCAAGACACTTTCTCAAGTGCGTGGAACCGTTCAGGCTGATATTTTAAAAGAAGATCAGGCGCAGAATACCTGTATTTTCTCTACAGAATTTGCTTTAAGATTAATGGGCGATGTGCAGGAATATTTTATTACCAAGAACGTTCGTAATTTTTATTCGGTTTCTATTTCAGGATATCATATTGCAGAGGCGGGCGCAAACCCGATTACGCAATTGGCTTTTACCCTTTCTAATGGTTTCACTTACGTGGAATATTATTTGAGCCGCGGAATGAACATCAACGATTTCGGACCCAATTTATCGTTCTTTTTCTCGAACGGAGTAGATCCTGAATATTCGGTTATTGGTCGTGTGGCGCGTAAAATCTGGGCAAAAGCCATGAAAAACAAGTACGGCGCCAACGAAAGAGCACAAATGTTGAAATATCACATTCAGACTTCCGGACGTTCTTTACACGCACAGGAAATTGATTTTAACGATATCAGAACCACTTTGCAGGCTTTGTATGCGATTTACGACAACTGTAATTCATTGCACACCAATGCTTACGACGAAGCTATAACAACGCCAACAGAAGAATCAGTTCGTAGAGCCATGGCGATTCAGCTGATTATTAATAAAGAATTGGGTCTGGCGAAAAACGAAAACCCAATTCAGGGTTCTTTTATCATCGAGGAATTAACCGATTTAGTTGAAGCAGCCGTTTTACAGGAATTCGACAGAATTACAGAACGCGGAGGAGTTTTAGGCGCAATGGAAACAATGTACCAAAGATCTAAAATTCAGGAAGAAAGTTTGTATTACGAAACCTTAAAACACAATGGAGATTTTCCTATTATTGGAGTTAATACTTTCCTAAGTTCAAAAGGATCTCCAACAGTAATTCCGGCTGAGGTTATTCGTGCAACCGAAGAAGAAAAACAATATCAGATTACGATGCTCGATAACTTGCATCAGTTTCACGAAGAAAAAGTAAACGAGCATTTAAATAAACTGCAGGAAGCAGCAATTAAAAACGAAAACTTATTTGATCATTTGATGGAAGCGACAAAGGTGTGTTCTTTAGGTCAGATTACTTCGGCTTTGTTTGAGGTTGGCGGGCAGTATAGAAGGAATATGTAGAATATAAGATTAAAAAATCCGAAAAAATTAAAAAATTAAAATTTTAGATTTGAATTTTAAATAGCCCGGTTTCAACTGTGGGAAACGTATTGTGATAGTAATTGCGTTCCAACGGTTGAAACCGTTGGCTATGTTTTATTGTATTATTTTGTAAAATGTTTATTAGTGAATTTCCTCTTAACACGAGTGTCCCGCTCGTAAACAATAAAATCTATTCTCCCCAGTTTGTCATTTCGACCGAAGGGAGAAATCACACCAGAGACTCGACAAAGATTGACACTTTACTTTGCGGAATCCAGTTTGTCATTTCTCCCTTCGGTCGAAATGGAAGTTTGCAAAAAAAACTTTGCGGCTTAGCGCCTTTGCGAGATTATTACCATTAGAAATTTCATCTTCGAAAATAGAAATGATTCCCCTACAACCTCGACAATATATCCTAAAAACTCCACTTCATCCAAAGAAAAAATAGAAAGAACAGTTTCCAGAACAAGCGCAACATCAATCGCTTGTGATTTATCTTTTGCAGATTTGCGTTTTGATTGAGTGCGAGAATACACAATTTCAGCAGATCTGTAATAATACATCCGAGTTCAAAATAATTGACTACTTTAATTGGAGCTCCCGAAACCTTACAACCGTTACTCGATAAAATTGCAGAATTGAGTAAGTCGCTTCTTTTATTTATAAAATTATACGCTATTCCATTAAAGTAATTCCTATTCTATAAAGCAAAAAAAAGACAGCAGTGGAACTTGCTGTCTTTTCATTTTGTGGTACTAAACAATTAACGACGGAAACCCGGACTTTGGTTCACAGATTGGTCAAGTTTAATTGTTTTCATTTTTTTTGCAGCAACTTTAATTTCGTGTTTCGCAACTTTGTCATTTTCTTTTACTTCAAGAACATACGTTCCTGCAGGAAAACTTTCAAGACTAATAGTTTTAGAAACCTCCAATTGGTTTACTGCTGCGTCACCCGCATAAAGTAAATTGTGGTTCTCATCATAAATAGAGAAAGAAGAATTTTGAACCGTGTCTAAAGTAAAACTTACTACTTTTCCGTTTCCGGTTTTAATATTCAAAATAAAATCTCCTTTTCCATTCATGGCATAAGAAAATACAGTTGCTAAAAAATAGGCTGCAATCAGACCTGCTTTGGTAAATTTTGTCATGTTTTTTTTTAATTTATTACTAAATGTGGAACGCGTAAAACTACAAATACAAATTTAATTTAATGCAAAAAAAGACCTTTTTTTAACTCTTAATATGCTGAATTAAAAGTGTTTCTGTAGTTTCTTTGCTCTATGTACGTAAACATTGGGCTTGCGGATTTATATTTTTTAAAAGTAGTTTTAACACATAAAAAGCAAAATATTTAATTTATAGGAATATTTTCTCAAAATGTTAAAATTTAAATTTTGTCTATCGATTAAAAACAAAAAAAACAGCTCTGTAACCATTCTAGAGCTGTTTCTAAATCAAAAAAAAATTAAAAAAATTCAAAAAAAAAATTATCTGCAGGAGATAATTATGCTTTTTAGCGTGCAGCTAAATTTGAATTTTTTGCAAAACCGGATTTGTAAACCGATGAAACTGCATTTTTCGCAAGAGATGCGTTTTCACTAATTGTAATCTCGTATTTTGCTTTTTTTACATTGTCTTCTACTTCTAAGAAATACGTTCCCTCAGGAAATTCCTCTAAACTAAATGTTCTTAAAATTCCTTCCTTGCCAGTAGCACTTTCAGAATAGATAAGAGTGCCGTCCTGATCATAAATTGCTAAGTTGGCTTTCTGAACTTTGTTAAGAGCGAAAGTGATCAGTTTTCCATTAGCCTTTAATACGTGAAGATTAAACTCCGACGTTCCGTCAATTGCGTAAGTGCTTATTCCTGTGAAAAGCAACGCTGCTACTAAACTCATTTTTGCAATCTTTTTCATGGGACTAGTTTTTAAAATTAATAGTTCTAATTCTCTGATGCTAAATTAGTTATATAGTATGTGGTAAAAAGCAACTGTATTTTCTTATTTAGATGCTATATTCTCATTTACGAAACCGTTATAGGTTAAAATTTAAATTATATTTATCGATTTGGTTAAAACGATGATTTTAATTTAACGTTTTGGTAAAATTAGCAATTTATAAGTTTACAGAATAATTACATCAAGACACTAAGTTTTTTTTGAATGAATTTGACATAGAAAAAAAATTGCAAATCTTATTTTAAGAGAGCTTTGCGTACCGGAGCTTCGAGATTGAGTTATATGTATATAATGTATCAAAAATTCCCTGCATTCTTTGCAGGAATAAAAGAGATTAGTTTAAAAAAGTAAAGAGCAAAAAAAAACAGCTCAGTAACCACAAAGAGCTGTTTTTAAAACTTTTGAAAGTTTTTAACTTACTAACTATCTAACCTCACTTTTTATACTGTATTAGAGTATAAAATTTTTAAGTGCCGTGAAGTAACACTTAAGCTTTATAAATTCTTCTTAGAAAGAAGGAGTTCCTTTTGAAGATAAAACTGAATTTTTTGAATCTACAGTAATATCGTATTTTACTTTTTTGAAATTATCAGCAACTTCTAAAATATATTTTCCTTGTGGAAATTCTTCCAGACTAAACGTTCTTAAAATTCCATCTTTACCAGAAGCATTCTCTGTATAGATCAAAGTACCGTTTGCATCGTATATACTGATAACCGCTTTTTGTAATTGATTAATTCCAAAAGCAATTACCTTGCCATTTCCTTTTAATACATGAAGATTTAATGCTTCGTTTCCATCAATTGCGTAAGTACTCATTCCTGTTAGAAGTACTGCACATACTAAACTTAATTTCATTATCTTTTTCATATTGTGTGGTATTAAATTTTTAGTTCATTTCTCTGAGGCAAAGTTATATCAGCATGTGTGTTATTTTAACATCTGTATTTTCCAATTTATGTGCTATATTCTCATTTACGAAACCGTTATAGGTTAAAATTTGATTTTAATATTACGTTTCTGTTAATTTGCTTGTTATTTTTCAAAGTTTTGTAAATATTAAATACTTCACAAAATTTCCATCTTTCTTACAAAAATTATAAAATCGGTATAAAATCATCTTTTAATTAAGATAAATAGAAAAAATCTTGGGAAAAAAAATGGTACTGAAAAAAATGGGTCGTTTTGCTATAGAATCCTCATTGTTAAGAATGTTATTTTAATGTAAAATCCGCAGTTACGAAACCGTTATAGGTTAAAATTTAAATTTTTTTAGGTGTTTTTGTTAAATTTGCTATTATTTTTTAAAGAAACTATCATGAAGACTATTGCCCCAGCTCTTGAAGTGATAACTAACTCATACGGAAGTTCTTTTACCTATACTAAACACGCCGAAAAGACCAATAGCAAAGCTCATTTATGGCATTATCATCCAGAGATTGAGTTGGTTTATATTAACGGCGGGGCTGGAAAAAGACAAATAGGGAGCCATGTTTCTTATTATACCAATGGTAGTTTACTTCTTATAGGCTCTAATTTGCCACATTGTGGTTTTACAAATGAGCAAACAGGAAATACAAATGAAACCGTTATCCATATAAAACCTGAATTTTTAGGAAGTGATTTTTTTGCTGCTCCCGAAATGAAAAAAGTTCAGAATATTTTGAATCAGGCTAAGGGCGGAATTGCTTTTGGCGGTGAAACAAAAAAACGAATCGGAGAGAAAATTGAAATGATGGAAAACGAACCTCCATTTCAAAGACTTATAACGCTTTTAAGTGTTTTGGACGAATTGGAATCTGCTGAGGATTACACCGTTTTAAATGCTGATGGCTTTTCTTTAGAATTACAAACGCAGGATAACGATCGTATTAATGTAGTTTTTAATTATGTGAAAGATCATTTTCAGCAATCTATATCTATAGATGAGGTTTCTAACCTGGTAAGTATGACGACGCCGTCTTTTTGTCGTTATTTTAAAAAGATCTCCAATAAAACTTTTACTGAATTTGTGAATGAATACCGATTGGTACATGCTTCAAAATTGTTGGCAGAACAGCCCATGAGTATTAATGAAGTCTGCTACGAAAGCGGTTTTAATAATTTCAGCCACTTTAGTAAATCTTTTAAACAATATACAGGTAAGAGCGCTTCGCAATACCGTCACGAACATAAGATCATTATTAGTTAATGTTTTTTTGCCCCAATCAAAGGAACATGAATCCGGTCATTTAGCATGATCGGATTTTTTTTGCCACGAATTGCACTAATTTACACGAATTAAAAAATCCGATTGATGTACGATCGGATTTTTTTATCTTATAAATCTGCGAGAATAAATTTCGTGCAGACCGGGCAGATTTAGCAGATTTTGTAAATTATTATTTACAATCTGAAGCCAAATAAAATTAGTGCAATTCGCGAAATTCGTGGCAAAAAAATAACAATATGAATCCGATTGGTGAAACACTAGTCGGATTTTTCACATATTCTATTTCCAAAAAAAGTTATATTTACAATCCCTAATCAAAAAAAAAGTAAAATGAAGAAATTTAAAATGCTCTTAGCTGCATTTTTGTTGTGTATGACCACATACGCTGCAAAAGTAGATACTTTACAAGTTGCCAGTACCGCCATGGGAAAAACCTATAAAGCTGCGGTAGTTTTACCCAATTCTTATTCCAAAAGCAAAATCACTTTTCCGGTAATGTATTTATTGCATGGTGCTTACGGACATTTTAGTGACTGGCTAAAAAATACTCCAAACAAAAAACTGGTTCAAAATCTGGCAGATCAATACAACTTAATTATTGTGATGCCCGAAGGAGAGACTTTTAGTTTTTATATCGATAGTCCTGTCAATAAAGAAAGTCAGTTTGAGACTTTTATTACGCAGGAAGTCATTCAGCAAGTAGATAAAAAATACCGAACGATCGCCAACAAGAACGGAAGAGTGATTACAGGACTTTCCATGGGTGGGCATGGAGCTTTGTATTTATCTGCCCGACATCCCGATTTATTTTGCGCAGCCGGAAGTATGAGCGGCGCCGTAGATATGGCAACAATGCTAAACAGAGATTCTGCTGCTCAGGTTGTAAAACTCATGCAGCCCGTTTTTGGAGATAAAAGTGGGAATACAGAATTATATGAGCAAAATGCGGTTTTAGGAATGATCGATAAAATAAAAGCCAATAAGCTTCCTTTAATTATAGATTGTGGTGTCGACGATTTTTTAATTGAACCCAACAGAGAATTACACAGAAGATTGGTTTACACAAAGGTAGAGCATGATTATACAGAACGTCCCGGAGCACATACCTGGGAATATTGGGAGAATTCTTTGCCTTATCACGTATTATTTTTCAATAAAATACTGCTTAAAAATCAATTAGTTGGAAAAAAATAACGAGAAATAGTAACAAACAATTGGTGAAAAGCTTTTTTTGGTTTGATTTTTGGAATATCTTTATAAGTATAAACCTTAAAAAAAAATATGTTATGAAAAAGATACTTACACTATTCGCAGTTATTGGCTTAGTTGCATTTTCAAGCTGCGAAGGACCAGAAGGGCCACAGGGACCAGAAGGACCAGAAGGGGCTCCTGGATACGTTAATGAAATTTTTGAAGTTAATGTAAATTTTACTTCTGGTAATAATTACTCTACAACATTTCCATTAAATCCAGTAATAGCTCAAACTGATAATCTTCTAGTTTACGAGTTAGTGAATACTACTAATAATATCGATACATGGGCTTTATTGCCGCAATTGTATTATTTGAATGGAGGTTCTGCTCAATACAATTATGATTTTTCGTTTGATCAGTTTACTATCTTTATTGATGCAAGTTTTGCTTTGAATACATTGCCTTCAGCATTTACATCAAATAAAGTCTTTAGAGTTGTGATTATTCCTGGTGCTGTCTACAGTAAATCTGCTAATAGTGTAGATTACTCAGATTACAACGCAGTAATTAAGAAATATAATATTGACGATAGTAATGTAAAAAGATTAAACTAGATTAAATCATAAAAAAAAGGAAATCGAAAGATTTCCTTTTTTTTTTTATACTTATATCAAAAGACTGCTTATTCCAAATCACTAGAATTATCATTCAAAACTTTTTCTTCTCCAAACTTTAGGGAAACTAACACTCCAACAAGAAGCGATAATGCGATAAATCCTAAAGATGCCCACTCCGGAACCTGAATCCAGTCGTGTAAAAGCATTTTCAGTCCAACGAAAGCTAAGATCGCCACCAGACTATATTCTAAATAACTGAATTTTGCCAGCATATTGGCCAGGAAGAAATACATAGAACGTAGACCCAGAATGGCAAAAATATTAGAACTGAAAACCAAAAACGGATCTTTTGTTATAGCTAAAATAGCGGGAACGCTGTCTACGGCAAAAAGTACGTCCATAACTTCAATTACTATTAAAGCAACAAATAAAGGCGTTGCAGCTTTTTTAGCAGTGGCAGTGGTAATGAAAAATTTCTCTCCATCCATTTCTGAAGTAATCGGCATTATTTTGCCCAGTGTTTTGTATACAAAAGAATCTTTTGGATGGAAATCTTCTTCTTCTCCTGAAAATAACATTTTGACTGCAGTAAAAATCAGGAAAATTCCAAATACATAAGTAGTCCATGTGAATTTGTTGATGAGCATCACACCGAAGAAAATCATAAGACCTCTAAAGACAATGGCGCCCAAAATTCCCCAAAATAAAACCCGATGCTGATATTTCTGCGGAATCTTAAAAGAAGCAAATACAATGGCAATAACAAAGATATTGTCGACACTTAATGAAAGTTCGATAAGGTAACCCGTTATAAACTTCATAGAAGCAACAGTAGGTTTTAGTTGATCCGGATTTGCAATGTAATCTGTAGTGTAAAGCCAGTAGATGACTCCGGAAAACAAGAATGACAAAGTAACCCAGATTAATGTCCATTTGCTGGCTTCTTTTGTACTAATGATATGCGGTGTTTTATTAAATACACCTAAATCTAAAGCAAGAATAAAAATTACAGCAAGTAAAAAGAGAGACCAGACTATCATAATTGAATTTTTTATTGATTTACAAAGATAGGTTTTGAAGTTTAACTTCAAAAATTAATTCTTAAAGAAACTCATTTAAATGTACTAATTTTCATTACAATGCTTTAACTCAAAAACTAAAATTATTATCTCTCGAATCTTAAGTTTTATTCTTTGTTATCTGTGTCGAAGTTAGAAAAACTGTAAAATAAAAAAAGTGCCGACAATAATGCCGGCACTTTCTGGTATAATGAATGCTTAAATTAGATCGCTGATTTAACAGTTTTGATAATTCTTGCAGCAATTTTGTATGGGTCTCCGTTTGAAGCTGGTCTTCTGTCTTCTAACCAACCTTTCCATCCTTTTTGAACTGTCATTAAAGGAATTCTGATTGAACATCCTCTGTCTGAAACTCCATAAGAGAAATCGTGGATAGAAGCAGTTTCATGTTTACCAGTTAAACGTTGGTCATTGTAAGCTCCATAAACCGCGATGTGCTCAGCAGTAACAGGACGGAAAGCCTCACAAATTCTTTCGTAAGTTGCCTGATCTCCACATGTTCTAAGAACTTCGTTAGAGAAGTTAGCGTGCATTCCTGAACCATTCCAGTCTGTGTCTCCTAATGGTTTAGGGTGGTA